>Ga0163146_10001081_pt1 | contig 39040 bp, 38 predicted proteins | sample OliLakLV19MP7G1_FD_148648 | JGI IMG/M metagenome (GOLD analysis project Ga0163146, IMG submission 148648) | Freshwater microbial mat bacterial communities from Lake Vanda, McMurdo Dry Valleys, Antarctica - Oligotrophic Lake LV.19.MP7.G1 | ecosystem: Environmental > Aquatic > Freshwater > Lake >...
AGTCCCCACCAACTCTGAGTTAGAGTACGCTTCGATAGGCGGGCAAGTACACACAAGGTTGCGGTCGCCATAAGGATTATTCACCCTTCCTACTGATGTCCAGAATTTATTTGTGCGCAGGTATTCCAGCGGGTAGGCGGCTTTCTCGCGGCTGTACGGGAAATTCCATTTATCGGAAGTAACCACTTCGTTGGTGTGGGGCGCATTTTTCAGCACGTTGTTTTTATCATCGGCAGTGTGCTGCTCGATTTCTTCAATCTCCTTGCGGATGTTGATGAGCGCATCGCAGAAGCGGTCGAGTTCTACCTTGTCTTCGCTCTCGGTCGGCTCAATCATCAGCGTGCCTGCAACGGGAAAGGAAACGGTGGGCGCGTGAAAGCCATAATCCATCAGCCTTTTAGCGATGTCTTCCACTTCTACGTTTGCTTTGTATTTGAACTCGCGCATGTCCACAATCAGCTCGTGCGCCACACGCCCGTTTTTGCCGACATACAGCACCTTGTAATATTTCTCCAACCGCGACTTGATGTAGTTTGCATTGAGAATGGCGTATTGCGTTGATTGCAGAACGCCATCTCTGCCAAGCATTTTCACATACGCATACGAAATGAGCAGAATGCTCGCGCTGCCCCACGGGGTTGCCGACACCGGCTCAATCGCTTTGCTGCCGCCCGTTTTCACCAGCGGGTGTCCGGGCAAATAAGGCGAGAGATGTTCTGCGGTGCAAATCGGTCCCATGCCCGGACCGCCACCGCCATGCGGAATGCTGAATGTTTTGTGCAGGTTGATGTGGCACACATCCGCGCCAATCAAAGCGGGACTGGTCACGCCCACCTGCGCGTTCATATTCGCGCCATCCATGTAAACCTGTCCGCCATTCGCGTGAATGATGCTGCACACTTCTTTAATCGTTTCTTCAAACACGCCATGCGTGCTCGGGTAGGTGACCATCAGCACACTGAGCTTGTCTTTATATTGTCCGGCTTTCAATTTCAAATCAGTCATATCAATGTTGCCGCTCTCATCGGTTTTCACCACCACCACATCAAGCCCCACCATCACCGCGCTTGCGGGATTGGTGCCGTGCGCTGACTGCGGAATGAGCGCCACGTTGCGATGGCTTTCGCCTTTGTCGTGCTGGTATGCGCGCACTACGAGCAAGCCCGCGTATTCGCCTTGCGCTCCTGAGTTGGGTTGCAGCGATGCTCCGTGAAAGCCTGTAACCGCTTTCAAATAATTTTCGAGGTCGGTAATCACTTCTGCATAACCCTGCGCCTGTTCAGCAGGAACAAACGGATGCATTTCTGCAAATTCACTCCAGCTTACGGGAATCAACTGTGTCGCTGCATTCAGCTTCATCGTGCAGGAGCCGAGCGGAATCATTGATTGTGTGAGCGACAAATCTTTTTTCTCTAAGGTTTTGATGTAGCGCATCATCTGGCTTTCGGAGTGATGCGTGTTGAATACAGGGTGCGTGAGATATTCCGAAGTGCGGCTCAGTGATGGGGGAAAGTTTGAAGTTTGGAGCTTGCCTGCCGAAGCTTCAGCGAAGGCAGGTTTAGAGTTTGGAGTTTCCTGACCATTGGGGAACTCCATATAGAGCGGAACCATTTTCGATTTCTTTCCTGCCGCGATTGCAAACACATTCAACACTTGCTCAAGGTCAGATGTTAAAACGGTTTCATCCAATGCGATGCCGATGAAATCTTTGCCGTAGCGGAAATTGATTTGTGATTTCTCCGCGAGGTCTTTCAACTGCGCTTTTTGTGTTTCCGTAACAGCCACTTTCAGCGTGTCGAAATAATTTTCATTCAACTGGCGGTAGCCGAGCGTGAACAACTCTTTATCTAATACTCGAGCAAGCTGATGTACGCGCATCGCAATCGCGCGAATACCTTTCGGACCGTGATACGCGGCATACATGCCCGCCATGATTGCGAGCAACGCCTGCGCGGTGCAGATGTTTGAAGTCGCCTTTTCCCTGCGGATATGCTGCTCGCGTGTTTGGAGCGCCATGCGCAACGCGGGCTTTTCATTGGCATCAATCGAAACACCGATGATGCGCCCCGGAATCACGCGCTTGAAATCATCTTTCGTTGCAAAATAAGCGGCATGAGGACCGCCATAGCCAAGCGGCACACCAAAGCGTTGCGTGTTGCCCACGGCTATATCTGCGCCCAACTCACCGGGTGATTTTAATAAAGCAAGACTCAGCAAATCAGCGGCAACAACTACCTGAGCATTCGCAGCATGTGCTTTTTGAATGAACGAAATATAATCAACCACTGCGCCATCTTCCGCAGGATACTGCAACAATGCGCCAAACACTTTATCATTAATAGCAAACGTGTTGTGGTCGCCAATCGCGAGTTGAATGTTGAGCGGGAATGCTCTTGTCTTCAACACAGCAATCGTTTGCGGCAAACATTTCTCCGACACGAAAAACACATCGGCTTCCACCGTGCGCTTGTTGCGGTTGTGAAACAACATGCTCATCGCTTCGGCTGCGGCAGTGCCTTCATCTAATAAAGAGGCATTGGCAACGGGCAGTCCTGTGAGGTCGCTCACCATCGTTTGGAAATTGAGCAGCGCCTCTAAACGACCTTGTGCGATTTCGGCTTGATAAGGCGTGTATTGCGTGTACCATCCGGGGTTTTGAAAAATATTGCGCAGCAGCACCGAAGGCGTAATCGTATTGGAATAACCCAGCCCGATGTAGGTTTTAAACACCTTGTTCTTTGCAGCTTTCGTTTTCAGTTCGCGCAGGTATTGATATTCGCTCAATGCCTCCGGCAGGTTCAACTCTTTCGTAAGGCGAATGGCAGCGGGCACGGTTTCATTCACGAGCTCATCAAGGCTTGGCGCGCCCACCTTTTCAAGCATTTCCTTTAATTCGTCATCGCTGATGCCGATGTGTCGTTCTGCAAAGCTGTCGGTGGAATTAAGATTGATTTTCACGGAGTTTGTTGGTTTACGTGAGGTGAAAAAAATTGCGGAGCAAAGGTAAGATTAAGGCGGCAGAGAAAAAATGCAGGATAACGCACAGGGTGTGCATTGACAAAGAGGCACAGCGAATCAACGAAACAAGAAATAATGTCTTATGTCGGCTTGCTTCCTGCGCCAAAAAGACGTGCTGAATAAACAAATACCCTGATAAAATGAACTGGAACGCAACTTGAAGATTCCCTTTCATCAAAATTTTTTAACCAAAATAAAAGGAGGAACAAATAATGCTTATCAAATGGAGAGGAGCGAATGACGCAGTGCCGTCAAACTTCTCAAACTGGATGGATGATTTTTTTAACGCCAATGAATTGTCAAGAGTGTCAGGATTCAACGGCAAACCTGCGGTGAACATCCGCGAAACGGATAACAGTTTTACCCTTGAGGTAGCCGCCCCGGGATTCGGCAAAGAGGATTTCAACATCAATGTTGAAAATGATTTGCTGACGATTTCCGCAAATACGGAAACCAAAAAGGAAGAAGACGAAAAGGGCTACACGCGCAGGGAGTTTAGCTACAGTTCGTTCAGCCGCTCGTTCACGCTGCCTGATTCAGTAAATGCCGACAACATCAAAGGCGCTTACACCAATGGCATCCTGAGCGTTGAGCTTCCTAAAAAGGCGGAAGCCGCAAAAGTGAAAAAGTCGGTGAAGGTATCTTAAGAAGTCAATAGTCTTCAGACCACAGACCGCAGTAAAAGAGCGGGAGCAGCAATGCTTCCGCTCTTTTTTGTTTTACGGGTATTTACTGATATTAGTCTCTTGTAAGAATGATTACATTTACCCGCCCAATAACGATTCATAAAGGGATTGTAAACCAAACTTCCTGAGCATGAAATGGAGAATTTTTCTATTCGCAGCAGCGTTTACCATTCTATTTTCCAACCAACTGTTTGCGCAATGCGAAGTAACCGGCTCTGTAAATCCTACTGATGTTGTGTGCGGTGATTGCGCCACGCTCACCGCTTTCGGTCGCTCACTGTCGGGGCAGGTAGTGTTTAATGATAATTTCAATACGGGGATTTTTTCTGCCGGATGGGGTTCCACTCAACAGGCGTTATTTAATAATCCATGCAGCCCAAACGGAGTGGATGGCACCACGCATGTATGGATGGGTAACAGCGGTCCGGTGCCGAGAATTATCCGCACGCAATCCTACAACTTTACCACTGCCGTTGCGGGCGTAACGGTTTGTTTTGATTTGCTTTTCGCAGAACAAACAGGCGACCCTGCTACTGCTCCTTGCGAAGGTCCTGATGAACCGAGCGAAGGAGTTGCGCTGCAATATTCCACTGATGGCGGAAATACGTGGATTACAATTCATTACTTCGACCCCAATGGCGGCAGCGACCCGCAACTAATTAATTGGAACAACTGGTGTTTTCAATTACCACCGGGCGCAATTACTACACAAACACAAATCCGATTTTTCCAGGATTTTGATTCAGGCGCGGATTATGACCACTGGGGCATTGACAACTTTGTGATTTATTACAACGACCCCACGTTTCAAATCACCTGGCAACATGATAATTACAGTTATGGAATTGGCAACAGCGGTGGTGCAAACCCAAATCTTGTTTGCCCGCAGGGAAATTCAACTTATATTGTCGTGATGTCAAACGGCACTACTACTTGCCGCGATACGGTGAGTTTGTCAGTGTCAAGTCCCACCATCGTTGTGGATGCAGGAAATGACACTATAATTTGCCTTGGTGATTGCGCAACATTAAACGCAACGGCAAAGGTGGTGAAGCGTCCTGCGAAAACTCCTACCTATCGCAATGGCGAAGTGGTGCCTGTGCCTACCGCGTTTGGAGCAACGGGTACTATCAACATTAACATCACCGATTTGAATATGACAACGGTGTTGCCGAATTCCATCATGCAGGTGTGTATTGAAAATCTTTCTTTCTTCGGGTTCAATTTTTTCCCACCCGGACAGTTGACTATCGGTGATTTGAATGTAAATCTTTTGTGCCCGGATGGAACAAGAATCCTGCTCGTGCCATCAGGTGTTACCACGTCCACGCAAGGAATTCAAGGTTATGTAAACACTTGCTTTACGCCTGCGGCAACTGCAAACATCGGAGCCGCTTCACCTCCCTACTCCGGAACTTATGCTCCGAATCAACCTTTCAATAATCTTGTCGGATGCACTGCCAATGGCTTGTGGTCAATTGAAATCTCTCCCGCAGGTCCGCTGGGATTCGGCTTCGGGTTTTTCTATGGCTGGTCAATTTCTTTTGATGACCCTGAAATCAGTTACGTTGCTGACTTCACGTGGAGTCCCACAACAAACATGACGAATGCAAATACGCTCTCGCCCACTGTGTGTCCCACATCAAATCAAACCTACACGCTCACTGCCGAAGATACTGCCGGCTGCGTGATTGCATCAGATGCGGTGAACATCACCGTGACACAAACGTGTTGCAACCTTGCATTCACCGCCACCTCTACCCCACCCTCCTGCACTGTTGCAAACGGAACAATCACCGTAAATGTCACTTCCGGCTCAGGCAATTATTCTTTTTTGTGGAATGATAATCAAACAATGCAAAACCGCACGGGGCTTGCAGCGGGAACATATTCAGTAACAGTAACCGACATTACGCAGGCTTGCCAACTTGATACAACGATTACATTAACTCCACCAAATGCGCCTGTAATCAATAGCGTGAACGTAACACATGAAACATGCTTTGGCGATGCCGATGGAACAGCAACCGCAAACGCATCAGGCGGCACGGGAACGCTCACTTCTACATGGAGCACTTCACAAACAGGGCAACCGATTAACAACATTCCCGCTGGAAATCATTCAGTAACTGTTACGGATGCGAACTCCTGTTCTGATGTAGAAACATTTACGATTAATCCCGGTGCCGTCTGTTGCACGTTGCAAATTGCGGCAACAGCAACACAACCCGGCTGCGGACTGAATGATGGCGGAATAGATTTAACAGTTGTAACAGGCTCCGGCAATTGCACTTTCTTGTGGAGTACAAACGCAATAACAGAAGATTTAACGAATGTTGGCGCAGGCAGTTATTCCGTAACAGTGACGGACGTAACGCAAAACTGCGACCGCGACACATTCATTACGCTTTCAAATCCGAATGCCCCAACAATTACAAGCATTACTTCAACTGCTGAAACTTGTCTTGGCGATGCAGATGGCGCGGCAACCGTTGCTGCAAGCGGTGGAACAGGCGCGCTCACTTACTTGTGGAGTAACAATGAAACAACCGCCACTATCACAGCGCTCGCTCCGGCAACTTATTTTGTTACAGTGAGCGATGCGAATAATTGTGAAACATCCGCATCGGTTGTTGTGCAGGCGGGACAAGTTTGCTGCGCTCTGACTGCAACGGTTACTACGATAAATACAAGTTGCAACGCGGCTGATGGTTCGCTCACGATTATTGCAGATACCGCTTCAGGTGACACTCCTTTTGAATATAGTATTGATGGCGTGAATTATGTTTCAGCAAATACATTCGGGAATCTGGCAGAAGGAACTTATGATGCAATTGTGCGCGATGTAAACTTATGTGCCGACACAAACACTGTTACAATTTCCGAAGCGAATAACTCTATTGTTGTCGCAACAACTTCAACTGACATCACATGCTTTGGTGATAGTGATGGCGAAGCAACTGTTGCCGCAAGCGGTGGAAATGCTCCACTCACAATTTTGTGGTCAACCAATTCTAACAACGACACGATTAATAATCTTTTGTCCGGAACATATTATGTCACCGTTACCGACCAAACAAATTGCGAGCGTGTTGATTCGGCAATCGTCAATGAGCCTGCTCAACTTCTCATAGATTTAGGAGACGACCAATCACTTTGCGTAGGCGAAAGCGCGACATTCACTTTGAATGGAAACTTTGCTACAATACAATGGTCAACCGGAGACAGCATTGCCTCCGTCACATTAACACAAGCAGGCGCTGTCAGTGTGCAGGTGACTAATGCCAATGGTTGCACAGCAACTGACAATGCAACCGTAATCGTAAACGCTGCGCCCACCGTTAATGCAGGATTGGATACTACTATTTTCGATTTTGAAACAGTGCTGCTGAATCCCACGGCAAACAATCCGCAGAACATAAACGGATTTTTGTGGACGCCTTCCACCGGGCTTTCCTGCACCGCTTGCGAAAACCCCATTGCTTCGCCCGATTCAACAATTCTTTATCATCTGCAATATACTGACCTCAATAGATGTGTTGATTTTGATTCGCTGCTCGTCACTGTGATTGACGGAGAATTTTTCGCAATCGTGCCGAATGCGTTCACTCCAAATGGTGACGGAGAAAATGATTTTCTGTTTGTATATCACAAAGGTTTGGAGCGGCTCGTGTTCCGCATCTACAACCGCTGGGGTTCTTTAATTTTTGAAACAACCGACCCCACTGCCGGATGGAACGGAACCTTTAAAGGCAAAGAATTAAATCCCGATGTGTTTGTGTATGAACTCTATGCCGAGTTTTTTAATTTCAAAGCGCAACGCACAACAGGCAGCGTGACACTGTTGCGGTAATTCCTAATTTTCAATTCTCAATTAAAGAAACCATGAACTGGAACGATGTTATCCGCTATGCCAACAACGGAAGCCCCACGCCTGACAAGCGCGTGGAAAAAACCGAAGAAGAATGGAAAACAATCTTAAGCGATGAAGAATTTCGCGTTACTCGCAAAAAAGGTACAGAGCGCGCTTTCGCGGGTGAATACTGTGAAGCGCACGAAGCAGGACTCTATGGCTGCCGCTGCTGCGGCACGCAATTGTTTGATTCCAATTTAAAATTTGAATCAGGCTCAGGTTGGCCCAGTTTCACCGAGCCGGTGAAAGACAATGTCATCAATTATGTGAAAGATACCGGTCACGGCATGACGCGCGTGGAGGTGCTGTGCAATGTTTGTGATTGTCATTTAGGGCATGTGTTCCCTGACGGTCCTCCCCCATCCGGATTGCGGTTTTGCATTAATTCAGTTTCGATAAAACTGGTTTCATAATTTCTCTGCTTTTCCCAATTCATTATTTTTGAAAAAAATCTTTTCCATGAAAACCCTTCGCTACCTGCTTCTGTGCCTCGCTGTTCTGAGCCTACACTCCTGTGATAATATGACTGAAGAAATTTACCTGAACGAAAACGGTTCCGGTGAATACAAAGTTTATGCAGATATGATTCCCAGCATCCGCATGATGGCAACGCAAATGTCGGGCTTGCTGGGTGACAGTACAGGACAAGAACAAATGGAACAGGTAGATGATGCAGCAATCAATGAATATATCTGGAAAGATTTTCCTGAAGGTGAAATTGACTCTGTGTTCGACTACAGGGAAACGCTTGACAGCAGTGTGCTTGCCGACCCAAAAAATAAGGAACTACTCGAGCGCATGAAGGGCTTCATGCAGGGCGGCAGAGAAAAGGGATACCTCAACATGGGCATAAAAATGAATTTTCGCGACATGGCTGATTTGCAAGCCCTCACCAAACAGATTGAAGACAATCAGAAAAAAGAAGCAGGCGGTGGCGGTGAAGAAGAAGACATGCTTGGCATGGGCGGGCTTGGCGATATGAAAACCGAAACGAAATATGCCATGAAAGGTGGGGTGTTCACACGCACCACCAAAATCATCAGCAAACCGAAAGTAAAAGAAGATGAAATGGGCATGTTTGAAATGATGTTCGGCACGGGAAAAATCACAACCGTTATTTACCTTCCGGAAAATGTGAAAGAAGTAAAAGGGGAATATCTCAAATCTAAAGAAGGTAAAAAAGTAGTGTTTGAATATCCGATGATGGATTACATGCTCGGAAAAGTGACGAATACTTTTGAGATTGTAACGGCCAAATAAGATGATCGCGCGTTGCTGATGAATCATGAACAAACAGCAATCAAGACTGCTTATTTCAGCATAGCGGGAAATGCCGCCCTCGCTGTCGTAAAATGGCTGGCGGGTTATTTCGGCAACTCGTATGCGTTGATTGATTGCTGATGCCATTGAATCCACAACAGATATTTTTTCTTCGCTACTGGTACTTGTTGGGTTAAAATATTCCAGCAAGCCCGCAGATGAAAATCACCCCTACGGACACGGGCGCGTGGAGCCGCTCATCACATTTGTTGTTGTCGCATTTCTTGTTGTCTCCGCAACCATCATTGCTTATGAAAGCATTCAGAATATTAGGACACCGCATGACGCGCCCAAGCCATTTACGCTTGTTGTGCTTGGGGTAATTATTCTTTGGAAAGAAATCTCTTTTCAGTTTGTGATGCGCAAAAGCAGGCAAACAGACAGTTCCACGCTCAAGGCTGACGCGTGGCATCACCGCAGCGATGCCATTACTTCCGTTGCCGCATTTGTTGGCATCTCTGCCGCGTTGTTGCTCGGCAAGGGCTACGAAGCGGCTGACGATTGGGCTGCCCTCTTCGCCTCAGGATTCATTCTTTACAATTGCTATTTGATTTTTCGCCCCGCGCTTGGTGAAATCATGGATGAGCATGTGTATGACGACCTTGTAGCCCGCATCCGGCAGGTAGCGCAAACGGTGCAGGGGGTAGTCGCCACCGAAAAATGTTATATCCGCAAAGCCGGTTTGAAATACCATGTTGACCTTCATGCAACAGTGGATGCGCGCATCTCAGTGAAAGAAGGACACGACATCTCCCATCGCTTAAAAGATACGCTGCGCAGTGAAATTCCGCAATTAGGGCATGTGCTGATTCATATCGAGCCGGATGAGTTTGCCGCGCATGAATAAATTTCCCCGCAGATTTTCGCAGATTTAACTGCACGTGGATAACGCAGAAAAAATTCAGCGTAAATCTGCGGGAAGATTTCTTACACAATCTCCTCCAGTCGCATCGTCTTCTCCACGCGCACTCCACGCTCAGTCATTTGCAATGAGCAACATTCCACAACAGGATCATGCTCGAAAAACAGCAGGTAATTCTGCTTGCAGGCGTATTCGAGAAATTTCTTTTTTTCCTCCATCGTTACTAACGGGCGAATATCATAGCCCATCACATACGGCACAGGCACATGCGCTGATGAAGGAATCAGGTCAGCCATATACACCAGCGTTTTGTCTTTGTAGCGAATATGCGGAATCACCATCGCTTCCGTGTGTCCGCCCGAAAGCATATAATCAAATCCCTCAAACAGCGCATCAACTTTTTTCAAAAAGCGCAACTGTCCGCTCTGCTCTATCGGCAAAATATTTTCTCGCAAAAACGAAGCCTTCTCGCGGTCGTTTGGATACATCGCCCATTGCCAGTGCGCAGCCTCGCCTCTGCTCTATCGGCAAAATATTTTCTCGCAAAAACGAAGCCTTCTCGCGGTCGTTTGGATACATCGCCCATTGCCAGTGCGCAGCCTCGCTCCAATACGTGGCGTTCTTAAATGCAGGCGCATACTTTTCACCGTCCATTTTGATTGCGCCCCCGCAATGGTCAAAGTGCAGGTGCGTGAGCAGCACATCCGTAATATCACCAGGCGAAAAGCCTTTCTGCTTCAGCGATTTCTCCAGCGTTGCTTCTCCATGTGGCTCATAGTAGCTGAAAAATTTCTCATTCTGCTTATTACCCAAGCCACAGTCAATCAACACAAGTTTGTTTCCTTCTTCTATCAGCAGGCAGCGCATCGCCCACGTACACAAATTTTTTTCATCCGCAGGATTCAGTTTGTTCCAAATGGATTTCGGCACTACGCCAAACATCGCTCCCCCATCCAGTTTGAAAAAGCCGGTGTCAATCGTGTAAAGGTTCATTGGTTAATTTGGAATTAGGAATGACGCGCGCTCCTTTGATTAATTGAGTATTCAGAAGTAAGTTTTGCAGTCCTGCGAAAATAAAATTACATTTATTTCCATAGAGCAAATTCGATTGAAATAGATCAACAGCTAACGCACAACTATGCAAAATGTAAAACAGCAAGAACATAAAATTTCTAATTGGTGAACTCAAAGATAAAATCACAAGATTGACAAACCCAAACTGTATATCATATAGCGAAATTGGGATTCCTAAAAATCCGGGGGAATACCCTACATTACTTCTACCAATTCATAATTGGTTTCTACGTTCTCCAATATTTTTACGATTGATTTGTGCGCTATCTCAAAATCGCAATCCAGCGTGATTGAAGTTTTTTTAAATAAAAAAGGCATTCTTTTCCAGAAATGATTAACCCGCTTCCTCCACTTCAAATCCCATCTTCTTCAAATCATTCCAAAAAGTTGGATAGGATTTCCGCACTACGGAGGGGTCATCAATAATTACTTCCTGCCCGGTCATTGCCAATGAAGCAAAGCACATCGCCATACGGTGGTCATTGTAGGTTTGAAAAACATTGGTTTGCGAAGATTGTGAGGTAGCCGGACTTAAAATCCAGGTGTTGTCATGCCGCTGAAACGCTGCGCCAAGTTTCAGCAGTTCTTGCTGCATGGAGCTGATGCGGTTTGATTCTTTTATTTTCAAGTGCTCAATTCCTGAAATGCGGGCTGGGATATGTAAGCCCGCACAAGTGGCAAGCATCGTGGGCGCTATATCGGGACAACCTGTGAAATCATATTCGAAGATGCGCGGCTTCACATTGCGCTTTGTGAGGTGAACGCCATTCTCAACAAAAGTGGTGGTAACGCCAAACTGGTCCATCATCTTCGCAATCAACGAATCGCCTTGCGTACTCACGCGATTAAGCCCTGTAATTTTTAAATCTACTTCATCTGCAAACGCAGCCATCTCATAATAATAGGAAGCAGATGACCAGTCGCTTTCAACATTAAAATTTTTCCCTGAATAACTCTGCCTTGGAATACTGATCATATTTTGCGACCAGTCATAGCTGATGCCAAAATGCTTCATCACGCTCAATGTCATTTCGATATAAGGCTTTGACACCATTTCGCCTTTTATCTTGAGGATAAGTCCGTTGCGCAAGATGGGAGAAATGAGCAGCAACGCAGAAACAAACTGGCTGCTCATGTCCGACTCAATATCAACGCGGGTTGGCTTCAGCATTTTGCCATGGATAAGAACGGGTGGATAATTTTTCTTGCCAAGATATTGAATGTCAGCGCCCATGGAAGTAAGCGCATCCACCAGCGGACCAATGGGGCGTTCGATAAGTTGTTCCGATCCGGTGAGAATCACTTCGCCTTCATGGATGGCAAGGAAAGCAAGCATGAAGCGGATAGTTGCGCCACCGTCTTTTGCGTTCAGCACTTTTTGGTCTTGCGCGTTAATCAATTCAAGAAGCGTAACTGAATCTTCAGAGTTAGAATAATTCTTCACATCAAAATCTTCGTGGCAAAGCGCTTTGATAATCAGCACACGGTTGGTGATGCTTTTTGAGCCTTCGAGTTTTATTTCGCCTTTGAGCGTTTTCTCCTTTTTTCGGACGCGGTATTTCATAAATGGCGTTTCAGATAATCCACCGATTGATGCAACAACTTTTCCTCACAATCCACATTGATAACAGGTTTTCCGATGGATTTCAGCAACGTAAAATTAAACTTTCCGTTTGCGTTCTTCTTATCGTGCTTAATCCACTTTTGCCAATTGATTTTTGAAATATTGGAGAAATAGCTTCCATAATACTGCATGATGAAAGTTGTAATCTCCTCCAATTCACCCGCTTTCAACCCTGTTAACTTATTGGATAAAAAAGATTCAGCTATGAGGCCCAGCGCCACCGCATGTCCATGCAGCAGCGGAGTTCCTTTTTGCAGTGCCGCACTTTCAAACGCATGACCGAACGTGTGTCCGAAGTTTAACACCTTGCGTACATTTTTTTCAAGCGGATCTTGCTGCACGATTTTCTTTTTCACCAAAAGCGAATCGTGAATGTGCATCTCCCAATTGTTGGTTTTAAGCGGGTTTAATTTTTTCACGTTCTTCCAATGCTGCACAGAACTTATCAAGCTATGCTTAATCATTTCTGCAAAGCCGCTGAACACTTCAGCATCGGGTAATGTTTTTAAAAAACCGTGATGAACAAGCACTGAAACAGGATTCGCAAAAAGTCCTATTGCATTTTTCACGCTACCAAAATCAACGCCCAGCTTGCCCCCGATTGTCGCATCCACCTGCGCAAGTAATGTTGTTGGAATATTGATGAATGCAATGCCGCGTTTGTAAGTGGACGCCACGAAGCCGCCCATATCGCCAATCACGCCACCGCCAAGATTGATTAAAAGCGCATTGCGGTCAACATGCCTGTTTAACAACTCTTCCCAAAGACGGCTGCAAGTGTCAATTGTTTTAAAATTTTCTCCGGCTGGGATTTCTAAAATCAGCGCATTCTTGAGCGCAGGCGCTGCGCGAAGCAACAGTGGAAGACAGCAGGCGCGGGTGTTTTCATCAACGAGTATTGCAATTTCAGAAAAATCAGGGTGAGCGATTGCTTTCGTCAGCTTTCGTAAATCATCAGAAATATAAACTTTGTAATTGCCCACTTAATGTGCGTTCATGATTGAACGCTTGCAAATATATTCTGCCAGGTGATGTAAGGAGAGGTAAGACTTGTCACGCAGATGTTGAAAACAGGTTTAGAATACCCGTTTACTTCGCAGGCATCTTCTGCCGGAAATATTCTACCGTTTTTTTCAAGCCGTCTTTAAAGCGTATTTGCGGTTCGTAGCCGAGCAGGGTTTTTGCTTTTGAAATGTCGGCAAGCGAATTCATGATTTCACCCTGCCGTGATTCGCGGTGTGAAGGTTCTGCTTTGATGCCGGTGTATTCGCGCAGCATTCTGTGCATCTGGCTCACGGAGTAGCTATCTCCCACGGCAACATTAAATACCTGATTAATGGCTTTTTTATTTTGCGTGAAGGCTGCCAGAATATTCGCCTGCACTGCATTTTCCACAAAAGTAAAATCGCGGGTTTGCGTCCCATCGCCATTGATGAATACTTCCTGTGCGTGCATCAGCCCGTGAATGAACAGGGGGATGACTGCTGCATACGCGCCTTTCGGACTTTGCCTTGGACCAAACACATTAAAATAACGCAAGCCAATTACTTCAAGACCATAATTGTCGGCAAACACTTTTGCATAAAGTTCATTCACATATTTGCTCACGGCATAAGGCGAGAGCGGCTTACCGATGCGTTCTTCTAATTGCGGCAGGTCACGGCTATCGCCATACACGGAGGAGGAGGAAGCATAGACAAAACGCTTTACCTTCTCGTCTTTTGAAGCAATCAGCATATTTACAAAACCATCTACGTTGATCGAGTTCGTTACTTCCGGTTCTTTCAGCGAGCGGGGCACAGAACCTAACGCTGCCTGATGCAACACGTAATCAATATCCTGCACTGCCTCGCGGCAAATCATCAAATCGCGGATGTCACCTTCAAAAAAATCAAATGCGGGGTACTCTTTGAAATCTTCCACATTATCGCGAGAGCCTGTGATGAGGTTATCCAACACGCGCACTTTACCTGCGTGGTGTTTCAATAAATATTCTACAATGTTAGAGCCGATAAAGCCTGCGCCCCCTGTAATCAGGAAGGATTTACCGCTGAGGTCTTCTGAATGGAATTTGGTTTCGTACATAGTCGGGGGTTGAGTGTTGGGCGTTGGGTGATGAGTGAGGGAGTTTTATCCAACACTCAATACACTATTCATCTCTCCTGATACTGCTTTTGATAATATTTTTGATATTCACCGCTGGTAACGCGCGCAAGCCACTCGCTATTTTGCAGATACCAATCAACGGTTTTTTCCAAACCTTCTTCAAAAGTAACGGATGGCTTCCATCCTAATTCTTTATTCAGTTTGGTCGCGTCAATTGCATATCGCAAATCATGCCCGGGGCGGTCTTTCACATAGGTGATAAGTTTCTCTGATTCGCCCGCAGGTCTTCCCAATTTTTTATCCATCACCTTGCACATCAGCTTCACCAAATCAAGATTCTTCCATTCATTGAAGCCGCCAATGTTATAGGTTTCTCCCAATTTGCCTTTATGGAAAATGTCATCAATGGCGCGTGCATGGTCAACAACATAAAGCCAGTCGCGCGTGTTGGCGCCCTGCCCGTAAACAGGAAGTGGTTTATTATGGATGATGTTATTGATAAAAAGCGGAATCAGTTTTTCAGGAAAGTGGTGCGATCCATAGTTGTTTGAACAATTGGAGATTTTCACAGGCATTCCATACGTATCCGCATACGCACGCACAAAATGGTCGGAACTTGCTTTTGATGCAGAGTATGGAGAGTGCGGGTCATAATGAGTTTCTTCGGTAAAGAAACCCGTTTCGCCCAACGTGCCGTAAACTTCATCAGTAGAAACGTGGTAAAAAACTTTTCCTTCGTAATTATTCTTCCATGAATTCTTCGCTGCATTCAACAGGTTTACAGTTCCAAAAACATTTGTCTTCACAAATGCAAGCGGGTCGCTGATAGAGCGGTCAACATGCGATTCGGCAGCAAGATGAACCACCCCATCAAAAGCATGCTCAGTAAATAATTGATTGATGAAATCTGTTTCTACAATATCGCCTTTGATAAACGCATAGTTCTGTGATGCTTCAATGTCTTTCAGGTTTTCCAAATTACCTGCGTAGGTAAGCGCATCCAGATTTACAATTTGATACGCAGGATACTTTGTCACAAAAAGCCTTACTGCGTGTGAGCCAATAAAGCCAGCACCACCAGTAATTAAAATTTTTCTTTGTGTCATCAGTTTGTTAGTGCCGTCATTGCGAGCGAGGAACGAGCGAAGCAATCTCCTTACTTGGGGATTGCTTCGTTTCGCTCATTTCATTCGCGAAACTCGCAATGACGTGGTTACTATAAAGACCAATACTCTAAGTTTTTAATCTTCCCTCTGTACATCCCTTTCAAATCCACCACAATACCGTCTTTCGGCAGAATGCTCTTGAAATATTTTTCATCGAAATTCTGATATTCTTTGTGTCCAACGGCTACAATGACTGCATCATATCCTTTTCCTATTTTTTTCACCAGACCAAATCCGTATTCGTGTTTCAATTCATCCGAATCTGCATACGCATCCGTTACTTCCACATTAATCGAATAGGATTTCAATTCCTCAATCACATCCGCCACTTTTGAATTGCGGATGTCGCTCACATTTTCTTTGAACGTAGCGCCCATCACCAACACTTTTGATTTGCCAATAACTTTTCCTTTTTTGATTAAGCGCTGCACCACATTCTTTGCGACATATTCGCCCATGCTGTCATTGATTCTGCGTCCGCTTAAAATCACTTCCGGTTTGTAACCCAAGCCAATCGCTTTATACGTGAGATAGTAAGGGTCAACTCCGATGCAATGCCCTCCAACCAAGCCGGGAGTGAATTTCAAGAAATTCCATTTCGTTCCTGCTGCATCCAACACATCCCATGTGTTAATGTTCATCTTGTCGAAAATCTTGGAGAGTTCGTTCATCAACGCGATGTTTAAATCGCGCTGCGTGTTCTCGATAATCTTTGCAGCTTCTGCAACTTTGATGGATTGCGCTTTGTAAACGCCTGCCTGCACAACAATCTCATACACTTTCGCAATTACCTCTGCGGATTCTTTATCGCTTCCGGAAACTACTTTTTTAATTTTAGCAAGCGTGTGTTCTTTATCACCGGGATTAATTCTTTCAGGACTATAACCGATTTTAAAATCCTTTCCCAGTTTCAAACCGGAAAGTTCTTCAAGAATTGGCAGGCAATCTTCTTCGGTGCATCCGGGATACACTGTTGATTCATACACCACATAGTCGCCTTTCTTCAACACCTTGCCGATGCTTCTTGACGCGCTCAACACGGGAGTTAAATCAGGCACTTTATGCACATCTACCGGGGTGGGAACGGCAACGATGAAAAACTTTGCTTTGCGCAGGTCTTCCACTTTGTGCGTGAATAAAATATCGGTGCCCATGAAATCTTCGGCAACAAGTTCGTTGCTGGGATCAATCCCCTTTTTCATCATCTTGACGCGCTCCTCATTAATATCAAATCCGATGACTGAAATTTTCTTTGCGAACTCAAGCGCAATAGGGAGTCCGACATAGCCTAAGCCAATAACGGCAAGCTTTGCCTTCCCGTTGATAAGGTCATTATACATGCGAGTGGGTGGTTATTTAAAAGCCTCATCCCCGCCCCTTCTCCAAAGGAGAAGGGAGTCCTAACTTTATTGCGTTCCTTCGGAAAGGAGCATCAACTTGGATTCCTTCTTCAGCCTTACGTGGAGGCGAGCAGGAGGCTATTATTTCTTTATATAATCTTCAAACTGATGTTCCTTCTTGAACAACTCATCCTGCGGCAGTTGCTTGAAATATTCATACGTGATTTTCAAGCCTTCCTGCCTGCTCACTTTCGGCTCCCAGCCCAACTCCTTTCTTGCCAGCGTAATATCCGGTTTGCGTTGTTTCGGGTCATCAGTCGGCAAATCTTTGAAAACCAATTTTTGCTTCGTTCCTGTCAACTTGATAATTTCTTCGCCAAATTCTTTAATCGTGATTTCAGTTGGGTTGCCAATGTTCACCGGACCTGCATAATCACTGAGCAACAGGCGATAGATGCCTTCTACCAAATCATCCACGTAGCAGAACGAACGGGTTTGGCTGCCATCGCCAAACACGGTTAAATCTTCCCCGCGAATTGCCTGCCCGATAAATGCGGGCAACACGCGCCCGTCATTCAGGCGCATTCTCGGACCATAGGTATTGAAGATGCGCACCATTCTTGTTTCCAATCCATGAAAACGGTGATATGCCATTGTAATCGCTTCCTGAAAACGCTTTGCTTCATCATAGACGCCACGCGGACCAATGGGATTCACATGCCCCCAATAGTCTTCCGTTTGCGGATGCACAAGCGGGTCGCCATACACTTCAGATGTGGAAGCAACGATGATTCTCGCGCCCTTCGCTTTTGCCAAGCCAAGCAGATTGTGTGTTCCGAGTGAACCTACTTTTAAAGTTTGAATCGGAATTTTTAAATAATCAATCGGGCTTGCGGGCGAAGCGAAATGCAGGATGTAATCCAACTTTCCGGGAACGAAAACAAACTTGGAAACATCATGATGATAAAATTCAAACTGCTTGAGTTTGAACAGATGCTCAATGTTGCGGAGGCTGCCGGTAATGAGGTTATCCATGGCGATAACTTCACAACCTTCTTTAATGAAACGGTCGCAGAGGTGGGAGCCGAGGAAACCTGCCGCGCCTGTAATGAGAACTCTCTTCATTTTTCGTTTTGATAGATAAGGCTGCAAAGAAAGTAAAAACCCCCGTTATCCAACACCACGCAACTAACCAACTAATGTGGAATACTTTTGGGAGGAGAGAGTTTGAAATTTGAGGTTTGAAGTTCAACTCACTTCAAACTTTAAACGATAAACTTCAAACTGATTTCTGTTGCCCTCGCTCGCCTCTGGCGAGTGAGCATTTATCAGGCATCTTGCCTTCATTATCTAAAGTTTAGCTGACCTCTTCTGCGAAATTTTAAAATGCCGGAGGCAAAGAAAAGATTCACTCGCGGGACGCGAGCGAAGGTGGGGAGCGATTACTCATTGGGGAAATCTTGGGCAAACTGGTCAGTATATAAGGATAAACGAAGCATCGAATAAAGAACTTCAAGACAAAATCAATACTCTAATCAGTGAGAAAATCGCTGAGGGCTATGCTGAAATTCCATACGACAAGCAATATACCCTTCAGATAAGTTTTAAGCTCGAAACTTGGGGAACAGGTGACGACCTTACAAGAAGAGAAGAAATTAGAAATATTATAAACGAACATTTGGGTTGGACGGGCAATGGACGCTGTGACGATGGAGATATTGGAAGTGGAGAGATGTCATTGTTTGCAGATGTAGTTGACCCTTACCTTGCGGTTACAACAATTTTGGAGGAGTTTAGGAACAAGAATGCAACTGAGAAAAAACATTTCACTATTATGCAAGGAGATGGCGTATTGGATATGAATTATAAACCAAAATAGAAGCACTAACCGCCAATCGAGTAGCCCGCCCCGCCACCTGTCGGTGACGGGGAGAGGCTCTCACACCACTGTACATGCGGGTGCCTATCGAATTGTCTTCTACTAAGGTTTCTTTTGCTCTCGCCTGTTGACTGACGACTGTCGTCTTCCTTGCAGATTCTACTGCCCTGCAAAGCGGGGATTTGGATAGGGAATAAAAAGATGTATTTTCGGGGAGATAGTCGCACCTCCGGCAGCCTTTCAGGTGCGGGAAACATGACGGATTCGGGGGACAACGGTAATTGGGAGTGGGGTGGGAGGTACGGGTATGTACAATTTGGCGGTAATTTTAAGACCAAACTTATTAAGTTTCAAATAACAAACAGATGACATCATCCCGCATCACTCTTTTCTTCACAGTGCTAATTATAGGTTTAGTAATGTTCGTACAATCATGTAAAGAAGATCCTATCAGTTTACGTTATTCGAATTGTGATAAGGATTGTTCGCCCTGCATGTATAAGGATACTTTGTCATGGTCAGGACCCGGCACTGAATATTGTATATGCCAGCAGGATACCGTCAATTTCAATTACCATTGCCCTCCGAATCTGGTTCATGCCTACTTCGATTATTATGACAGTTGCAAATGTGTTTGTGAGTGCGGTTGGACAGGAACGCTCTGCGACCAACGCGATACTACATACTACGCAAGATTTCGCTTCGGAGATGATACAACCACTTTCAACGGCTATATCGGGACGAACAGCTACACCCAGGCAATTGACACCTGGAAGTTCTTCGATTTTGACGGTACGTTCCCGACTGGAAGCGGGATTGATACCCTTATATTCTCCGGGCTTCCGGCATTTCCCTTTCAGGATGACACCAGTCACGCCCTGTGCGCCACAGGTTGCATCCGTATAGACATAATACTGGCCAATGGTTCTGTGGCTACCGCTTCATCGGGTACCTTCACTGCAACCATTGACAGCCTGAACAAGGCAGCTTGTGTTGTTTTCGGTGATATCAAGGGTATCTTCCGTGCTGACCTTGCAACCAGCAGCGGTACACAATACTATATCCGGGAGGGAAATTATTCTTTGCCGTATTAACCCTCGCTGATGTGAACTTATAGATAAAAAACTACCGCCAATCGAGTAGCCCGCCCTGCCACCTGTCGGTGACGGGGAGAGGTTCTCACACCACTAATCATGCGGGTGCATATTGGATTGTTTTCCACTAAGGTTTCTTTTGCTCTCGACTGTTGACTGACGGCTGTCGTCTTCCTTGCAGATACCGCTGCCCCGCAAAGCGCATTGGCGTCAACCTGATTTTAGTTTTTCAATAAAATTCTTCCTGTCGTGTCGCTTTTCATACGTGCAATAGTTGAGTAGGGAGGGTTCTATTTGACTTAGATTTTTTTCAAAAAATAATTGGATGTTATCTGCAAGATAGCGGCTCAGTTTGGTCAGGCTGATGCTGCGCGTAGTTGTTGTTTTTGGTATCAGATAATTATACACTGCTACCTGAAACAGCACGATGAAAAGTAGCAGCATGTAAAGGATGGCTTTTACCCATTCCTTTGATAGGGAAACATGCTGTGGAATCAAGCGCTGTAAATGAAATTGGCTTTTCCAGCATTTGAAAATACTTTCTATTCTCCAGCGCCATCCATACACTTTCGCTATTTGCTCCGCACGGAATTGCGCCTCCGATTCTGTGGTGATGTATAAACTATAGCCTAACTGCTCGTAATATTCTTTGCTGTGGTGAACTCTCCAGATGCCGGAATGTAAAACCATGTCCCTGCGCGCCAATCGCATATTTATTGGCAACAGTGGAGTCGCCAATAATAACAGGGCGGCTGGAAACATCACCTTGAATACGATTCCGCTGCCGACTTGCCTCTTTATCGTTTAGGGGATAATGCAAGATCGGTTTTATTCAAAACCAGCGCAGAAATTTGCGCACTTTATCTGCCGCAAGAATTGAGGCGCGACATCTTCTTGCGGTTTGTTGCCCGCGCATGAAGAATCATTCTTGCTCTATTCTTCCCACGAGATGCAATCTCGCGAGAGACGGGAGCAAACTCCAAACTCTAAATCACAGTTACCCTTACTTTTTTTGTCTTCAGCTTGCTGTTATTTACTAATGGAATCAGTTTCTCCACAATTGATTGGGGCACCGCAACAAATGCGCAATCTTGCTTGAGTTCAATAGCGCCCAATTGGTCTTTCCGCAGGTTGCCTTGCTTAAAGAACAAGCCGGCAATATCTCCCTTCGAGATTTTATCTCTTCTGCCGCCTGTGATATACAGCGTAGTCCATAAAGAAGCCGCGGGTGTTGCGCCCTGTTTTATCACTTCCACTTCCGGGTCGTTGATAAAAGCGGGCAGCGCTTCGTGTTCCCATTTCAGCACATAAGCGGTTCCTTCACTGTTCATGCGGGCGGTTCTTCCGTTGCGGTGCATGAACTCATGGCTTTTTGCCGGAAGATGAAAATGGATAATAAATTTTATCTCAGGGATGTCAATCCCTCTTGCAGCAAGGTCGGTGGCAATGATGAGTTGGTGCGTTCCGTTGCGAAACTTAATGAGTGTTCTCTCGCGGTCGCGTTGTTCCATCTCGCCATGAAAGCAGCCGTGGTTGATCTTATTGTCGAAAAGAAAGTCGCTCACGCGCTGAATACTTTCCCTGAAATTGCAAAAGACAATTCCGGGCTGATTGCCCAGATGACGAAGCGCTGCCACCAGCGTGTTCAGCTTATCCTTCTCAGGTGAGATGATTGTTTTCACTTTTAGCTGCGGAATGCCGTCCTCTAAATAGTTGATAGAAGTCGGATTTCTCAGCCTTACAAAACCCGGCACCTGCACACGCTGCGAAGCAGAGGTCAATATTTTTTTGCGCAGCTTCGGCAAGGCAGCCATAATCTCCGCCATGTCCGCTTCAAAGCCCACCTCCAATGATTTGTCAAACTCGTCAAGCACCAGCGTGGTAAGTTTCTCGGTTGAAAAAGTCTGCTTTCGCAGGTGATCCGCAATTCTTCCCGGAGTGCCAATCAGAATTGCCGGGCGATGCTTCAAATCGCTCTTATCGCGGGAGCCTGTTCGCCCCCCATACACCGCATTCGTTTTATAACCCGTCCCCATATTCCTGATCAATTGCCGGGCGATGCTTCAAATCGCTCTTATCGCGGGAGCCTGTTCGCCCCCCATACACCGCATTCGTTTTATAACCCGTCCCCATATTCCTGATCACCTGCTCAATTTGAATCGCCAATTCTCTTGACGGCACAATGATCAGCGCTTGTATCTCCGTGCAGGCGGCATCCAGTTCCTGTATGATAGGCAGCAGAAAGGCAAGGGTCTTGCCCGTTCCCGTGGGCGAAAGCAAAATCACTTCATCACAGGCATGTATCGCAAGTTGCGCCTCCTCCTGCATCGGGTTCAGTCGCTCAATGCTCAGTTTCTCCAGAATATCCTTTTGATTTTTAATGGCAGCCATGCTGCAAAGCTACCTGCAATTCGAGTACTGACTTCTCCCTCCTCTCCCGCGAGATTGCATCTCGTGGGAATATATTTGCAATCCTGTATGTACGGGATTCATGCGTGGGCTTGTACTTCCCCTGACAATTTCCCATGAGCCGCAACCACAAAATCAGAGATCAGGAAAAACTGTATTTCGTTTCGTTTGCAACAGTCAATTGGATAGATGTATTTATCCGCAGAACGTATAAAGATATTCTCGTCAGCAGCCTTTCTTATTGCATGCGCGAAAACGGGCTTGAACTTTACGCTTGGTGTATTATGACCAGCCACGTTCATCTCATCATCGGCACTACAGGCGAGCCAATGGAATTTATTTTGGGAGTCCTGAAAAAATTTACTTCAAAAAGATTGCGGGAAGCCATTACACAAAATCCGCAGGAAAGCAGACGAGAGTGGATGCTGTGGATGATGGAACGCGCGGGAAAATTCAATCCGAACAACAATGATTTTCAGTTCTGGCAGCAGAAAAATAATCCGATTGAGTTATTTGACAATGATGTGATGCGGCAGAAATTAGATTACCTACATAACAATCCGGTTGAGGCGGGATTTGTTGATGAACCTTGGGAATATCTTTATAGCAGCGCGAGCGATTATTGCGGAAAGACAGGCTTGATAAAAATTAAAATGATTGAATAAACTTAAACAAAGAGAGAGCCAACGCATGAAGATGGAATCTTGCAGAAATATTTCCACGAGATGCAATCTCGCGGGAGACAGGGAGTAAACCTAAAACACAAAAGGCAAACACTTCTGTGTCTGCCTTTTGAAACTCTTTAAAAAAATAGAGATTCAATTCGCTGCTTCGCGTCCGATGCTGCGATAAATAAAACCCTTTTCTTTCATGTCTTTCGGCTCGTAAAGGTTCCGACCGTCAAAGATTACTTTGCCTTTCATCAGCGCAGCCATCTTTTCAAAATCAGGCGAACGGAATTCACCCCATTCAGTTGCGATAATGAGCGCATCGGCATCTTTCAATGCAGCGTAGCGGTCTTCTGCGTATTTGATTTTGTCGCCAATTTTCTTCTTTACGTTGGTCATTGCTTCAGGGTCAAATGCTGTGATTTCAACACCGCTCTTGAGCAATTCATCAATAATATAAAGTGCGGGAGCTTCGCGAATATCATCTGTGTCGGGCTTGAACGCCAATCCCCACAGTGCAACTTTCTTGCCTTTCAAATGACCATTGTCGCCAAAGTGTTCTTTCACTTTCGGAATGATGATGGTCTTTTGTTTTTCGTTGATTGCCATCACCGATTTCAAAATACCAAATTCATATCCGTTGTCTTTGCCTGATTTGGCAAGCGCCTGCACGTCTTTCGGGAAGCAGCTTCCACCGTAACCAATGCCGGGGAACAAAAATCTTTTTCCGATGCGGCTGTCAGAGCCGATGCCAATGCGCACCATGTCCACATTCGCTCCTACCTTCTCACAAAAATTCGCCACTTCATTCATGAAGGTGATTTTTGTAGCGAGGAAAGCATTCGCAGCATACTTGGTCAACTCAGCAGACTTTTCATCCATGAAAATGATCGGGTTGCCCTGGCGAACATAAGGTCTGTATAATTCTTCCATGAGTTTCTTTGCGCGCTCAGAACTTGTTCCTACAACAACTCTGTCGGGCTTTAAGAAATCATCCACTGCAAAACCTTCGCGCAAAAATTCAGGATTTGACACAACGTCAAATTCCACTTTTGAGTTTTTCTTAATCGCAGCAGTTACTTTATCAGCAGTGCCAACGGGAACTGTACTCTTATCAACGATGACTTTATATTCATCCATGATTACGCCCAACTGCTCGGCAACGCCAAGCACATAAGACAAATCAGCAGAGCCGTCTTCATCGGGAGGCGTAGGTAATGCGAGGAAAATAATTTTTGTTTTGCTCACTGCATCAGCGAGGTCAGTGGTGAAAGTGAGGCGACCTTCGCGGATGTTTCGTTCAAACAACACATCGAGGTGGGGCTCATAAATCGGCACCACACCGCTTTGCATTTTCAGCACTTTTTCTTTGTCAATATCCACGCAAATCACGTTGTTACCCGTTTCTGCGAGGCAGGTGCCGGTTACTAATCCTACGTAGCCGCTGCCGATAATGGAGATATTCATGGTTGGGAGTTTAAAATTTTATGTTTATAGTTTGTTGACGAAATCTAAAATGCTCTTTGTTATGTGTTCCAATTGCTCTTCGTCCAACTCTGTGTGCATGGGTAATGACAACACTCTTTTGCTTAAATCCACCGCAACCGGAAACTCGCTGTCTTTGCGATTTAAGTCTTTATACGCAGGATGGGCATGTAAAGGTTTCGGATAGTAAATCATTGCCGGAATGCCTTGCGCTGCAAGGGTTTCCTTGAGTTTATCACGATCAACTCCATTGAGCGTTAATGTGTATTGGTGAAAAACATGCGTTGAATTGGCTGCGCGAAACGGAGTTTTAATTTGTTTAATTCCTGCAAATGCCTTATCATAATAGTCAGCGGCTTTGTTTCTTGCAGTTGCATAATCATCGAGATGCGGCAGTTTCTCGCCAAGAATTGCAGCCTGAATTGTATCGAGGCGCGAGTTCACGCCAATCATTTCATATTCATAACGCACCTTTTGTCCGTGATTCACGATGCTGCGCAATTCATAAGCAATCGCATCATCATTAGTGAAAATAGCGCCACCATCACCGTAGCAGCCAAGATTTTTTGAAGGAAAAAAAGAAGTCGTGCCGATATGCCCGATTGCTCCTGCTTTCTTCACCGAGCCGTTTGAGAATTTAAAATCCGCGCCAATTGCTTGTGCGGTATCTTCAATCACAAACAAGTTGTGCTGCTTCGCAAGCTGCATGATTGATTCCATGTCAGCGCACTGTCCATAGAGATGAACCGGAATGATCGCTTTCGTTTTCGGAGTGATTTTCTTCTCAATGTCTTGCACATCAATGTTAAACGTGAGCGCGTCAATATCCGTGAGCACAGGTTTTAATCCAAGCAGGCAAAGCACTTCAGCGGTGGAGACAAACGTAAAATTCGTTGTGATTACTTCATCACCCGGCTTCAAGCCCAGCGCCATGCAAGCTATTTGCAGCGCATCTGTTCCATTGGCACAGGCAACTACCTGTTTGCAACCAACGTAAGCGGCTAATTCATTCTCAAACTTCTTTACCGCAGGACCATTGATAAACGCAGATGATTGCAACACTTCGGCAATCGCCTCATCAATCTCCGGTTTGATTTTTTCATACTGAGACCGGAGGTCAACCATCTGGATTTCTTTCATTGCAATCATGCGTAAAATCAGGCGGCAAATATAGGTATATTTGAAACCGGCATTTCCCGAAATTGCGCAAATAAATCCACAGTGATTTGGCACTTATGAACCGCATTTTAGTTTCCTCTTTTTTCTTGTTGTTTTCGCTTTCAGCATTCAGCCAGTCGCAATCAGTGCTGAAAGATTCTGTTGTAAGCTTTTCCATGCTGCATATTCATTATGGATTAAATCTTCCGCTGGCAGATATGAGCGACCGTTTCGGATTGAGTAACTCACTCGGAGCAGGATTTGGCGTGAAGACACAAAAAAATGTGGTGATTGGACTGGAAGGAAGTTATTTATTCAGCCGGAATGTGAAGGAAACCGACATGCTTGAAAACATCACGGGCGAAACAGGATCGCTCATTAGCGCCAGCGGCTTGCTCGCCACTTATACTTTTTCGCAGAAAGGTTTTTCGTTGCAACTACAAGGCGGAAAAATAATTCCTTTCAAAAAACCGAATATCAATTCAGGATTAATGGTATTGCTGGGCGCAGGCTATCTGCAACACAAAATCGGCATTGAGGTGAACGACAATGAAGCGCCCATGTTGAGCAAGGAATACAAGAAAGGCTACGACCGGCTCACAAACGGATTTATGCTCACGCAATTCATCGGCTATTTTTTTGTTGACTCAAAACACAAGCGCATCAACTGTTACGCTGGCGTTGAAATAATGGAAGCATTCACAAAAAACCGCAGAAGCTGGAACTATGACGAGCAGCGCAAAGACGACAACGTGCGCAAAGATATTTTCGTGAGTATAAAATTCGGCTGGGTGATTCCGTTTTATAGGTCACAAACGGAGAAGTTTTATTATTACTAACCAGGAATAAGAAGAAGAGCTTCCTGCATTGTAAATTCGTTTTATGCCCACCATTTCAATGTTTTTTGGAATCATCATTCGCATGTATTATGCACTGAAAGAACACGGACCACCGCATATTCATGTTTATTTTCAGGATAATGTTGCTGTGATGAATATCCGTGATTGTGAACTGACGAAAGGCGTCCTTCCCGCAAAGCAGCGCAGATTAATCAGCGCATGGATTGAGATTCACAGGGAGGAATTGCTTTCCAACCGAAAACTTTGTCAAAACGGGAAAAAGCCTTTCAAAATTCAACCTTTAAGATAATTTTGAATAATGCGCAGCTATCTTGCAATCAAAGCAGTGAAACCTCTGGATGACTACAAATTAGCGCTCACCTTTGCCAACGGTGAAAGGCTGCTGTTTGACATGAAGCCCTATTTGAACAAAGGCATCTATCGTCAATTACGTGATGTAAAGTTGTTCAGCACCGCTCATGTAAGTTTTGATACGGCAGAGTGGGATAATGAAGCCTACTTTGACCCTGAAGCGCTGTATGAAGGGAGCGAGAAGATAAATGAAAAGGAATATCGCCTCACTCTTACGCCCCGCGCCTCTGCTGCCAAACCGCGTGTGCGCTCTAAAAAGAAAAGCAATAAATAATGATGGACTTGGTGATTTCCTTTTATCGCTGAAGTTTGTTATTCAACTTTGAACTTTGAAATCCCTCAGCCTTCCGCTTTATAATTTCGCGCTCGCTCTTTACACGCTTGGCGCAAACTTGATTGCGCCATTCAACTCCAAAGCGAAGAAGTGGATTGACGGCAGGAAAAACATTTGGGATGAATTGCAGCAACTCCCCTCCCACCCTCACCGCATTTGGTTTCACTGCTCCTCGCTGGGAGAATACGAGCAAGCGTTGCCGATGATACAGGCATTGCAAGAAAAAAAACAAAGCAGGGAAACGGGAAACAGTTCGGACTCCCCTCTCTATTGGAGAGGGGGCGGGGGTGAGGCTATCATCACCTTCTTCTCCCCCAGCGGTTATGAAATCGTGAAGAAAAAAAATCCCGATGCGCTTGTATTCTATCTGCCGATTGATACAAAAGAAAATGCTGCGCGATTTTTGTCAATCGCGCAGCCGCGGCTTGCGGTGTTTGTGCGCTATGATTTATGGTATTATTATTTAACTACGCTACAAAAAGAAAATACGCCTTCTATTTTGATTTCAGCGGTGTTTCGGGAAGACACTATTTTTTTTCAGTGGTACGGCAGCCTTTTCAAATCTATGCTGCAATGCTTCACGCACATTTTTGTACAAGATGAACATACAAAAGAAGTATTGCTGAAAAATGGATTTCAAAACGTAACCAAAGCATGCGACACACGGATTGACCGTGTTGCTTCTATTCTAAATGAAGGCAAGAAATTTCCACTCATCGAAACATTCAAAGGCGAAAAGAAATTATTTCTTGTGGGCAGCCTTGAGCCGAAAGATGAAGGTGTTGTTTTGCCGCTGCTCAACCATCCCGATTTTACAAAGCAATTCACCTGCATCATCGCACCGCACAACATTGACAAAAACTACGTAACGAAAATTCAGGCTGCGCTCAACCGCAAGTCCGTTCTTTATTCATCACTCTCGCCTGCGCTTGCCAAAGAAAGCAACATCCTTATTATTGACAGCATCGGAATTTTATCGCGACTCTATAAATACTCAGATGTTGCCTACATCGGTGGAGGCTTTGGCGAAGGGTTGCACAACGTACTGGAGCCTGCGGTGTGGGGCGTTCCCGTTTTCTTCGGACCAAAACATCACAAGTTTATCGAGGCGGCTGAGTTGGTAAATCGCGGTGGCGCTTTTGTTGTGCAGGATGCAGATGAATTAAAAACGAAGACTTTCAATTTGCTCACGAATAAGGACGCGCATCAAAAAGCTGCGCAGGCTGCAAGTGATTTTATTCAGGAAAATAAAGGCGCAACGGAAATTATTTTAAACACAATCAATTCATTTCCCATCGGGCGTTGAGGTTTCCTTCACAATTTCCTGCTTCACCCATTGCTGTTTTTGCTTGTTCCAAAAGGAAGGGAGATTTCCTTCCAAATCAAGATGCTCTGGCGGCATTTGACGGCTGTATTTTACCAGCGGCTCGTTGGTTGTATCAAACGTGATTTCTGTTTCATACCAATAGCGGCTTGCGCCAGGATTGTTGTGAATTTCCGCTTTGGATGCCGCCCCATTCGGATGAAATTTTAATTGTGTTGTAATAGAATAATTGTGGCGCACATCTTCCAATTCAAAAGTTTTTACGCCTTTCAAATCATAGAAGTATAGCTGACGTTTGCTCTCCTGCCAAGGGGTGATTTTTACAGAAATTTTTCCATTGGTGTAATAATGATAAGTGGTGTCATTTGCCGGTGTTCTTGGCTTTTGCTTCTGCGGAGTTTCCTTTTGCTTTAGCTTTTCGGTTAGCGGAAGTTGCTCAGCCTTTTTGACAATGACTGCGGAATCAACTTTCGGTTGTGCAATTGGAAGCGTATCTGTTGTTTTCTTTTTTTCTTCAAGCAGCGCTTTCAACTCGCTTACTTCTGCATGAAGTGAATCTAATTTATCGGAAAGGGCTTGTTGCTCCAACTGTGGTGAAGAATTGCAGGATGAAAAAAAACAAAATGAGAAATGCAGAAACCGCAGAGGGGAAAGAGAAAAAAAACGCAGAGATAAACGAGAAATACAACCAATGCTCCTGAGCCTCTGCGCAAACCTTAGCGTACTCTGCGGTTTTTGTATTCATTACCCTATCATTTCCAACACATGCCCTGAAAAGCGTTTTGCCAAATCGGGCTTTTCGCTCCAAGCAAACTTTGTTTCTGCATTCTTAATGTATTGCTCCGCCTCTTCGCGCGAGCCGCATTTGCCGAGGTCTTGCAATGCGCGGTTGAATTGTTCAGCGCTGCCACCAAACAGATTTTCAATAAACGAGTAGCGCTCATTCAAATCGAATGAATCTTTCAAACTTTTCTTTTTGCCTTTCAGCTTGTCAGCTAATGCGGTTGTCTCTTTTTTAAAGCGTTCGTTCAGCGAAACCTGTTCTTTCTCCTGCGTTTTTTCAGTTGTTTTTTTCTTCACGGGTGTTTCCGCATCGGGCTGCATCTTCAAGGGAGGAACTGTTTTCTCTTCCTCTAAGAATGCTTCCGTGTCATCGGGAATTTTTATCGCTTCTTTCTTTTCAGGAATCAACTGGCGAGGCTTCACATCAAAATCCGTTTTCTTTTCCACTGCGCGTTCTATTCTTCTGGGTTCTGCAACCGGCTCCGGGGTTTCTTCCGCTTGAGAAACAACCGCTTTCGGTTCTTCATTTTTCAATACCGTAAATTCAGGCTTCACTTTTCCCAGACTTTCTATCATGTCTTGCAACTCGCGGGCATAGCCATTAAGCAAATCCACTTCTACAGGATGCAGGTTTTTTTCTTCCGAAAGCCGTTCGTTTAAATAATTAATCTTGTCGCTGAGGGTGGCGATTTGCGCGTGAATTGCTTTTCTATCCATCATAGTTATATTTGAAACCAAATTTAGTTTTTTCGGCTTGCCCGCGTTGTCATGCCGGACTCGTTCCGGCATCTCCTCATTAAAAGTAAGCAGGGGATTGCAGCATAAATCCGCAATGACAACTACACCAAACGCACAATGTTCATCGAACCACATATCGAAGCATCAAAAAAAGGCTGGATAGAAGTAATTTGCGGCTCGATGTTTTCCGGCAAAACGGAAGAACTGCTTCGCAGAATCCGCAGGGCAACGATTGCCAACAAGTCAGTGAAAATTTTCAAGCCGACAATTGATAAGCGGTATCACGAAACGAATATTACTTCGCACGATAAAAACGCCATCACAGCAATTACCACAAATCATTCTTCTGAAATCATTTCGCTTGCAGGTGATACAGAAGTAATTGCAATTGACGAAGCGCAGTTTTTCGATGCGCAACTGCCGGATGTGTGTGAACAGCTCGCGCTGAAAGGTTCCCGCGTGATTATCGCAGGACTTGATTTAGATTTCAAAGGGCAGCCCTTCGGACCGATGCCCCAACTGCTTGCCACTTCTGAATATATCACAAAACTCCACGCCATTTGCGTGGTGTGCGGCAACATCGCCTCGCGCTCTTATCGCAAGGTGGCATCAAAAGATACGGTGGTGATTGGCGAAAAAGATGTGTATGAAGCGCGTTGCCGCAACTGCTTTGAAAAAGGCATGACACAATCCTGACAATCAGCCGTGCATCCTTTTCGCCTTTTATACAGTCAATCCTACTATTAACGGAGTGTTAGGAATAAATTATTGCAACAGTTTTGAAAAACAAGTGAATAGTTTATTTTTACACCCCTCAAAACAACTCTAAAATTTTTATAAACAAAAAACAGTCATGAGAAACATCATTACAACATTGGTTATCATGGTTATCAGCCTGAGCGTGTTCGGGCAAACGCCATTTCAAAAAACTGCTATCAGCCCCAGCCGCGTTCCCGCAGGCATGAAGGCGATTGACAAGGCTCAGGTTGACGCATTGAAAGGCAACAGGATGCCTGCAAACAGCGGCAGCAGGGCAGTTCAGCAAATTATCGTGGATTATGATGCGGTGGATGAAATTGTTACCGTTGACGAAAACAAAGTTTACGAGCGCTTCATCTGGGATTTGAATTCCAATTACGATGAAAACGATACAAACCGCTTTGCGTTATCATGGGGAGTTGTAGCAGTTGATACGCTTTATGACGCAAATAACTTAGTGGGTTATCCGCGCAGTTCTACCCCGGTTACAGTTGATAGCATTCAGTTGTTAGTTACGCATGAGAATACTGAGGGTACATTTGATACTGTGGAGGTAAGCGTCTATGCATGGCAGGGTGCTTTAGGGCTTCAGGTAAACGGGCAAGAAGTAATTGTAAATACCGTTTTATATGACACCTTAATTATCACTAATACTTCACTTACCCCCGGACCCGCTCAGCTCGGAATGCTCACGATTTATCCAGATTTGCAACTCACTTATCCAAATAACAGGTTTTTAGTAGGCATCCACTTTTATGGCGACACTGCTAATCACACATTCACCGTGCTTGCCGGATATGGCGACCGTTGCGGTGGCGCATGTTTTGCTTACCCCTCGGTATTTGAATTAAACAGCTTGTGGAGAATGATTGCATGGGCTGGTCAAACCAATCTCACAGGCATCAATGGAATCGCTTATAACTGCAATGGCAATGGCGTAGTTGGCGAACCTGAAGAATGTGAAGAATTCCCAATTCAAAACTTTGCTTTTACTGCTTACCTGACTATTGACCCTGCGCTTACATCTGAAATCACCGCTTCTGATAATTCAATCTGCCCGGGCGAAACAGTTAGCTTGAGCGTTAATCCCATAGGCGGCACAGGTCCTTACACGGTGTCATGGGAGCCTCAAAGCGCTGGGTTAACAAATCCGTTTAGCCCGACAACAAGCGCAACACCTCTTTCCACTACTGATTATATCGCAACAATTATTGACGCAACTCCGGATACAATTACAAAGACGATTCGGGTTTCTGTTAACGCAATTTCTGTTAGTATCAACGACCTTGATTTAAGCATTGGTTGCGGTCAAACTACAAACCTTGACTCTGTTATTGTTGGCGGCACTGTAACAGGCGCTACTTTCGCATGGAGCAATAGCGTGAACACGCTCACCAACCCAAATCTTGGCTCCGGCACCTATACAATTAGCGCTACAAACAGTTTTGGATGTTCGGCTACTGATGCGGTTACAGTTACCATTCCGGGCGTAAATCAGGTTCTTAACTTCAGCTCAGGACTCGTGAACAACATTGGCTGCCAAGACGTACCAATCAATTTCACTAATACATCAAAAAACACTACAAACTGGGACTGGAATTGGACATTTGGCGATAACAGCGGAAATATTTCTACTGCTGAAAGCCCAAGCTACACTTACACTGCAACAGGACCTTATGTAGTTACGCTTAGCGCTGACAGTCTTGGCTGCTCTGTATCTTCTGTTTCAAAAACTGTTACAATCAATATTTGCATTGGCATTGAAGAATCATGGTTATCAAGCCATGTTGAAATGTATCCAAACCCAACAAGAGGCTTAGTTACATTAAACTTCAAAGACATTGACAGCAAGACAGGCGTGGTTGGCATTTATGATGTAACCGGAAAATTGGCTGTTGAAGAACAGATTTCTGTTGCAGGCAACGCGCAAAAAGTAATGGACCTCACCAGCCTTGCTGATGGAGTTTACTTCGTAAAAATCCAATTGGGTGATGGAGTGATGATGCGCAAACTGAACGTGACAAGATAATCCACCTCCTTTTCTATTAAAAAGCAAAACCCCCGTCAATTGACGGGGGTTTTGCTTTTTACTACTCCTCTTGTCACCATTTTTCACTATCCAAAAGGATAATATTTGTCTCAGTTGGTTTAAAGGGAAACTCGGCAAACACGAGTATTTTTGTCATGCAGGCGGTGGCGGAGGTTACTCTTGCGAAATACTTTTGTAGCTGAAATTGAAGAAAGGAAGCGTACTCATGACAAATCGCTCCGGCTTCACCGACCAGTGATTATTTGATAACATTGACCGTCAATTCATCCAATGAAATTAACCGAGCGCGACAAGCAGTATATCTGGCATCCTTACACGCAGGCAAAAACCGAGCGTTCGCCCATTCCAGTTGTGAAAGGAAAGGGCGCATGGCTGACTGATGAAAATGGAAAAAAATATCTCGATGCGATTTCATCCTGGTGGGTGAATATTCATGGACACGCGCATCCTTACATCGCAAAGAAAATAGCAGAACAGGCGAAGCAATTAGAGCAGGTCATCTTCGCGGGGTTTACGCATGAGCCGGCAGTTCGCCTTGCGGAAAGAATCGTGCGCCTGCTACCCGGAGATTATGCAAAAGTGTTTTACTCCGACAATGGCTCCACCGCTGTCGAAGTGGCGCTGAAGATGGCGATTCAATACTGGCACAACAAAGGAATTCATTCAATACTGGCACAACAAAGGAATTCAAAAAACAAAAATTATCACTTTCAAAGACGGCTATCATGGCGATACGTTCGGAGCAATGTCGGCAAGCGGACGGGGCATTTTCACAAATCCCTTTACCTCTTTGTTATTTGATGTAATTCATATTGAGCCTCCTTTGCCGGGAAAAGAAAAACAATCCATTGAGCAGTTGAAAGCGGCAATAGGCAGTGGCAGAAGGCAACCAATCCCCAACGACTCGCAACCCGCAACTCGCAACTCGCAGACTTCCTGTTTCCTCTTTGAACCACTCGTGCTGGGCGCAGGCGGCATGTTGATGTATGATGCCGAGCCACTGGATAAGATGATTTCTATTTGCAGAAAAAATAACATCCTCACTATTGCCGATGAAGTGATGACAGGATTCGGAAGAACCGGAAAACTGTTCGCAACAGAATACTTAGAAAACCAACCCGACATCATTTGTCTTTCAAAAGGAATCACAGGCGGCTTCATGCCCTTGGGATTAACCGTTTGCACCGAAGAAATTTATCAGGCTTTCTATAGTGATGACCGCGCGAAGACTTTCTTTCACGGACATTCCTACACCGCGAATCCGCTCGCCTGTGCTGCCGCAAACGCAAGCTTGGATTTGGTGGAGAAAAAAGGATTCAAACAATCGCTGAAAAGAATACAGTCGCGCCATGTTGCATTTGCAAAGAAGCTTGTGCGGAATCCAAAGATTGAAAACGTGCGCACACGGGGAACTATCCTCGCATTTGATTTAAAAACAAAGGACGCCACCTCTTATCTAAATAAAGAGCGCGCACGGATTTATGATTTCTTTATTGAACGGGGAATCTTATTGCGCCCGCTTGGAAATACGATTTATGTAATGCCGCCTTATTGCATTACTGAAAATGAGTTAGCGTTTGTGTATGCCGAGATTAGCCGCTTTGCTGATTCGCTTCTCTCGTAGCCTTACCAATATCTGCTCGTAAAAAATAACAGCCACCCCCGCTGGCAGGTTGGCTGTTAAATAATATTTGGAACGCTCAACAAGAAATAGCATCAACTGACGCCTGCGCAGAGGCAATAGCGTTTTCCCAGTCGGTGCGTGATGTGCCGGTTAGCGTGGAACATCCTCTGTAGGATTCTAATGCGTCAACATAATCTTGCGCTGCATCTTTATATGCATTGCAAGTAGTAGTTGAGGGACTTACTCCATACGCCTGAGCTGCTGCTGTTAGCGTATTAATTTCATCTGACACTTCAGAAGCCCAAGCTGCCGAACAGGGACCACCGCCATTGTCGTCATCACCGCAAGAAGTGAATCCAAAAACGAGCGAGATAACAATCAGGGTTGAAAGAAAAAATGTTTTCATGGTAATTTGATTTTAGGTTAATTAATTCGCCAAAATAAAAAAATATTTACCCGAAAAGATGAACAAGAAAACTTACGCGCTAAGATTACCCGCTCACATGCTGCGTTGTTTGCTCGCGCAGCAGCAGGTCAAGCGTTTTTCCACTGTGTCCTTCTTTCACAGAAATTTGTTCCATCGCATATTCACTCAATGCAGTAATCGTAAGACTTGGATTTACTCCAAGATTTCCTTGTATCACCGAGCCGTCAAGAATGTACATATTCGGATAGCCATGTACTTGAAATTTATCGTTGATGACGCCTTCATTTGCTGTTTCTCCCATCGGACATCCGCCAAGAATATGTGCGGTCGTTGACATATTGAAGACAATTTCTGTCATGGCGTTCATAGCGACACCGTTCACTTTTTCCGCGTAGCGGTGCATCACCTGCTGTCCTGTTTCGATATAAGCGGGAACGCGGTCTTGCCCTTTGTTATCAAGCGACATTCCGCTGCCAAACCAGCCTTTCTTCCACACCATCTTCATTGAATTATCAAGCGATTGCATTACGAGCAGAATAATCGAGTTGCGCGCAATATTGAGTTTTAGATTTGCCCGCAAGTAAGTAAACGGATTAGATAAAATATTACCAACCAGTTTTGCTGTGCGCACCACTGGCGTTCCCGGTCCTGTGGCAAGCGTGGCGAGGCGAAACATCGAATCACTGTGATCAGGATATTTCACCACTTCAATATGCGTATGTTCATCCGGATTGAAAATACTTGTGATGGCAACTCCGTGATTCAGTTTTTTATCTTTTGACAACACGCCACACAACGATTCGGAATTGGTGCGCACGGTGAAGCCGAGTTTATCGGAAAGGTTTGCCATTGTCTTCAATTCATACTTCTGCTTCAGCAGCAACTCCATTGTGCCGAGAACGCCACCGCTCACCACCAAACCTTTCGATTTAAAGACCCGCTTGTTGCGACCAAACCATGAAGTGCTTGACTGCGTGTGGATATGATAGAGGTCGTCTTTGAATTCAATTTTCGTTACAACAGTTTCAGCTTCCACCTTTGCTCCGAATTTTTCAGCGAACCACAAATAGTTTTTATCAAGCGTGTTCTTTGCGTTGTGCCTGCATCCCACCATGCAGCCCGCGCATTCGGTACATCCTTTGCGTTTAGGTCCCAAACCATTAAAGTAAGGGTCAACTTCTTTTGTGGTGTCGCCAAAGTAAACGCCAACATTCACATTGCCGTAAGAACTTTCCTTGCCCATATCACGCGCCACTTCGCGCAGAATGTCGTCTTCTTCATTGTGTTTGTGATAGGGCGTGGTACCGAGCATGAACTTCGCGCGTTCATAAAACGGCATCAAAATTTTCTTCCAATCATTAAACCGCGCCCACGAAGGATTAATAAAAAACGCATCATCCGGCAGCATGTGCGTATTGGCATACACAAGACTGCCACCACCCACTCCTACCCCGCTGATGACAAACACTTCTTTAAAAAACGTGAGTTTCTGAATACCAAAACATTTCACTAACGGCATCCACAAATATTTGCGGATGTTCCAATTTGTTTTCGGAAAATCTTTTGCCGCATAGCGTTTCCCTTTTTCCAACACCAGCACCGAATACCCTTTCTCTGAAAGGCGCATTGCAGAAACGCTGCCTCCAAAACCGGAGCCAATGATGATGTAGTCGTAAATGGAAGCAGCGTACATTCTCAAAATTTCTTTTTCTCAGGATTTTGACGCACATCAAAAACATTCAGAATTATAATGCTCTCCTCACGATGCTTATAAAAAATGCGGTTATGTTTTGTTATTAAGAATCCTCGAATATTTCTTTCCCGATGTTCCAATTTCAGGAAATTCAGAAATTATTTCAATTCCCTCAAAGGTGCGTACAATAAATTCGGCTTTTACTTTTTCATTCCATTCGACATCCAGATAATCAATGACTTTTTCAAAAGAACGGCTTGCTCTTTTTGTCCAGATTACTTCTTTAGCCATTTCCTATACTTTTTCACCATCTTCTCATGGCGAATAAGATTCTTGGGATTTACACTTTCTTCATCTGCCGCGATGAGTTCCTTTTTTTCTTCTTCGCTTAAACGCTTCCAAAGGCTGCCGTCTTTTTGATTCGTCCACGAATCAACGATTTTATAATAACCATTTAATCTCTTTTCGTCCTCAATTTCATCAATCAGCTTATGAAATTTCTTTTTGACCGCGGTAATTGACATGACACGTTTTCTTGAAAGTTATGAAAGAAATCAGCGTTGACTTTTAATATTCCATCCACGCTTCCACATCATCTGCAACCCGCTCTGCCATCGTATTTGCAATCACCTCATTACCGGCTGGCAATACGTGGCAGAAGTCATAAAATAATTCAAGCCTACTATCTAACAATGTAGTAAGCGAAAAGTTATACGGCTCATTTTTAACAGCGGAATCCATCAACTCAAAAAGCCTGCACTGCGCTTTTTCTCGTTCGGATAGTTGCGCTCCTTTGCGAGATTGAGAGCAGGTGCGCACGGGCTGTAGAAAGTTGTAATAGCGGATATTCTTCACCTTGCAGAAATCGTGCGTGTCATTGATGATTTTCCAATAAGTCTCGCTTACTATTTTCAGGCGTTCATCTGTGAGTTGCGACCAGTCATATTTTTTTTCAAACTGCTGCGCTTTGAAATAGGCAATCACCCGTGCAATGTTTATAAAGAACAACGGGAAACGCGTCAGAATTCTTCTGTGCGCGCGGTTAGGCTCAATCACTTTCACTTCATCCCAATGATGCGGAGGCAGTTCAAAATCTGACTGCGTCCTGCGGTTGAAATCAAACGTCATTAAATCATTCACTCCGTCAAGACTCACAATCATATCAGGGTGATATTGCTGCAAGAGCAACTGAATGAGAATGAATTCCTGCTCTACCACAAAAGCAGAAATCCCGGCATTCATGACTTCGATTTTATCCGTATTAAAACGCGCTTTTAATTCTTTCTCTAAGTAATGCGCGATTGACTCTTCCGGCTTCTTCCCTCTTGCAACGCTGCCGCCTGTTAAGATGATGCGGAATTTCCCTTCTTGTTTCTCAATAGGGTAATGTGTTTTAAACCCATACTCGTTTAATCCTTCCGTTGTATCAAACAAGTAGTAGAGATAAGGATAATCACGCACAGGCAGCGGATGCGCATGGCGGTCTTTGATGCGAAAAGCGATTTCAAGAACGCCTTCAGCTAAAACAGCAGCAAACAAAAGCATCAAACTAAAAAACAAAAAATAGCGCAGCGTTTTTTTCATGAATATTGAATAGAGAAGAGGGCTAATTTACCGAAATTTTTCAGCGCTTAAATCTTCGTGTATGGCTTTCACAACGCAGAGAACTTTCTTACCTTTAGCCGCTCTTGAAATTCAAAATTCCATACACAAACCCGCGTCTTTTGAGACAACTGCTTGCGTTGTTCCTTTTGCTTTGCCTCACGCTTCCATTCCTCGGCACCTACACCTGGCTGAAAATTGAAAAGCGCAAAGTGAAGAAATCCATCAAATGGAGCATGATTGGCGGCATGGATAAAAGTGCGTTCGTGCTGCTGAAATTCACGAAAGAAGAATCCGAAACGAAACTGCGATGGGAACACTCGCGCGAATTTGAATATGCAGGACAGATGTATGATGTGGTTGAAGCGGCAGAACAAGGCGACACCACTTATTACTACTGCTGGTCGACACCACTTATTACTACTGCTGGTGGGACCATGAAGAAACAAAACTCAATTTACAGTTGAGCGGATTAGTCGCTCATGCAATGGGCAAAAATCCATTGAACAAAGAGAAACAAGAACGGCTGAGCAGTTTTCTAAAGAACTTGTATTGTCAGCAAAAAATCGGCAACAACCTGTTTGCAAATACAGCAAAGGAAATATTTCCCGGCAATCTTCACGTTGATTATTCTTCCATTCAATTTACTCCTCCTTCACCGCCACCTGAGATTTTCGCTTCATCATGCTGAGC
>Ga0163146_10001095_pt1 | contig 38897 bp, 29 predicted proteins | sample OliLakLV19MP7G1_FD_148648 | JGI IMG/M metagenome (GOLD analysis project Ga0163146, IMG submission 148648) | Freshwater microbial mat bacterial communities from Lake Vanda, McMurdo Dry Valleys, Antarctica - Oligotrophic Lake LV.19.MP7.G1 | ecosystem: Environmental > Aquatic > Freshwater > Lake >...
GACTGGACCGGACCTGGACCTGTCAGAAATTCTGTGTGCGAGGCATCGAATCCCCGCGCGATCATTCAGTCGTGCAACCCACTGCTGCTCCCTGCTCCCTGCCCTGCTCCCTGCCCCCCTTCCGTCCTTCCGTGTCGGATCCACCCCCCGTCCTAGGCCCGCCCGGCGGCTTTGGCTGCCGCCGCGACGGCCAGTTCGTCGCAGCGTTCGTTCTCGGGGTGGCCCTGGTGGCCGCGGATCCAGCGGGGGCGGAGGGTGTGGATGGCCCGTTGGCGGTCCAGTTCCTGCCACAGTTCGACGTTCTTGAGGGCCTCGGAGCCTCGCCGCCAGCCCTTCTTCTTCCAGCCATCCATCCACTCCGCGAGGCCCTTCACGACGTACTGGCTGTCCGAGACGATCTCCACCTCGCAGGGCTTCTTGAGAGATTGGAGCCCATGGATCACCGAGAGCAGCTCCATGCGGTTGTTGGTGGTCCGCGGCTCGCCGCCGGACCCCTCGACATCTCGCCCGGAGAGCGGGTCCCGGAGGATGTACGCCCACCCCCCCGGACCCGGGTTCCCGATGCAGGCGCCGTCGGTAAAGAGGATGACGCGAGGAAGAGCGGCGGGCATGAGGGGGCGATGGTAGTGGGGGGCCGGACCGGGGAAGGTGCCGAGCCGCAGGGAAGGAAGAGGAATGAGGAATGAGGAATGAGGAATGAGGAATGAGGAATGAGGGACCGTCCGACCTCGGACGTAGGCGTTGCCTGCCTCCGCAATGCGCAGGCAGGCAACGCCAGCTCCATCCGTCGAGCGGGTCCTCATTCCTCATTCCTGATCCCCTGCCCCCTGCCCCTTTGAAGCGTGAATCCCTTCTCCGTACACTCCCCTCCCTATGGCTCAGATCCGTGCCCTTCGCAAGCGCATGTTGGCGGTCCGGACGATCGCCCGCATCACCAAGACGATGCAGATGATCGCGACCGCGAAGTTCACGGCGTCGCTGCAGCGCGTCCGGGGCACGCGGCCGTATACCGAGAGCATCCGCACGCTCGTCGCCGAGGTCAGCGAGGCCGCTGGAACGGTCGAGCATCCGCTGCTTCGAACCGTGTCCGAAGGGGCTCGTCGCGAACTCGTGCTGATCATCAGCTCCGACCGCGGACTCTGCGGCGCGTACAACGGAAACGTGCTGCGCGCTGCGGAGCGTGTGGTGCGTCCGGCCATCGACGCCGGGGCGTCGGTGCGGGTCGACGTGGCCGGCAAGAAGGCTCTGGCCTTCTGCAAGTTCAGGAAGATCGACGTCGTCAATCGCGTGGTCGTCGGCGGAAAGCCGACCTTTGCCGAGGTCGAGGCGATCGCCCAGCGCTACATCGACGGCTTCGTCAACGGCGAGTACGACCTCGTGCGCGTGGCCTACATGAAGTTTCTGAGCAGCGCTCGGCAGATGCCGGAACTGATGCAGCTTCTTCCGCTCACGGCGGCGCCCGCCGCGGCGTCGGCAACTGGCGCCGCCTCGGCCGCAAAGGAGGAGAGCGGCGAAGGGCAGGACAACGCCCTCTACGAATTCACTCCCGATGCCAAGGCGATCCTCGATGATCTCCTGCCGCGATCGGTGAAGGTGGCGCTTTTCCAGGCCATCAACGACGCAATCGTCAGCGAGCACGCCATGCGCATGGTGGCGATGAAGTCCGCGACCGACAACGCCCGAGGGCTCGGCAAGAGTTTGAACCGCCAGTACAACCGCGCCCGTCAGGCGAAGATCACCACCGAGCTCACCGAGATCGTCAGCGGCGCCGCGGCGCTGGAGTGATCGGCAGGCGTGCCCCGAGAGATCAGTCAGCAGGCGCTTGCGCCGGCGCGACCGCGCCGCGTTCGACGGTGTTGCCGTCGCGCTCCCACGCTCGGAGTCCGCCGCGAAGAGTGCGGACGTTGCGATGCCCGAGTTCGATCAGCCGCTTGCTTGCGGCGCGAGCGACGACGTCATCGAAGTCGCTGTCGTAGACGACGATGACGGTGCGGTCACGGAGCGTCGGGTACAGGGCCTCGATCTGCGGAAGCGGAACATGAACGGCCCCCGGAATCCGGCCCAGGATGAAGGCGTTCTCGCTGCGCGGATCCACGAAGACGCCATCGGGGGCGCGACCCAGGCCGAAGGTGCCGCTTCGTTCAGTCATCGTTCGGGAGACCTCGCCGGGCTCGATCCACTTGAGCCGGGCGTCGCTGGTCGAGGTCTTGCACCCGCTCAGGAGGGCGACCAGGGCCACGAACACGAGCGCGGCCCCCACACGGGGAGCACGGGGAGCACGGGGAGCATGGGGAGCAGCGAGCTCAATGTGACGCACGGAGGCACTCCGATGGACGGAAGGGGGTGGGTGAACAAAAGGCTTCTGGCGAGGCGGCGTGCCGCCAACGGCCACAGACTTCGACCAGACCGGGGGAAAGGGGCATCGGCAATTCTCTGCCTCCCGGGCGGGGTGATTGCGGGAGTTTCAGGGACCATGGAAGAGAACCCCCCCGGCCGAGGTCAATATACGAGATGTCAGTGCGCACCCATTTCCTTCAGTTCCTCCCCACCCTGGCTCGCGCCGGACGGGCCACCGTGGCATTCCCCCGCCGAGCCCCTCGGTCTGGAGGGGTGCTGCTTGGGCTGCTCGCAGGGACGATCTTCCTCACCGGCGGTCCGGCTCGGGCGTTTGACAATGCCCAGGGAGTCGACGGAGGCGGCGGGCAGGCGCTGCTCGGCCAGGCGCTCCTCGGCCAGACGGCGCTCGTCCCGATGGGTCTCACTGGGTTGTCTCCCACAGGCGGCGTTGGCAAGGCTGGTCCGCGCGGCCTGAGTCGCCCTTCGGCGGAGGCGCTGGTGAAGATCGACACCCTGATCAGCCTGATCAGCCTGATCAGCCCGGCCAGCCCGGCCACCGGCGGTCTGAGCGGTGGCCCAGCGGGCTCAGGCGGGACCCTGGAACTCGCCGTCATCATGCGGATCGAGCCGCACTGGCACGTCTACTGGCGCAACCCCGGCGACAGCGGTGCGCCGGTCGACATTTCGGTCAAGGCGGCCAAGGGCGTGACCGTGGGCGAGATCAAGTGGCCGACGCCCAAGCGCTTCACCAACGAGTTCGAGACCACCTTCGGCTATGAGAAGGAAGTCGCGCTTCTCGTGCCAATCACCATCGACCCAAGCGCCACACGCGTCCCGACCGAACTCACCGTCGACATCCGCTGGATGGTCTGCCGCGACGTCTGTCTCACCGGCACCACCTCACGCACCGTCTCGGTTCCCTCGGCAAGCCCGGTGCTCGACGAGGCCCAGCGGTCGGCCATCGAGCGCAGTCGCGCGAGATTGCCGAAGCCAATCGCCGAGGCGGGAAGCGCGATCATCGAAGGCTCGCTTCTGGTGATCACCGGCACCGCAGCAGGCGCTGCGGCGATTGAGTTCTTCCCCTTCGACACCCCCGGCGTGACCTACGGCGCCGCCCGATCGAGCGTTGCCAATGGCGCCTTCCGCGTCGAGGTCCCGCTCGAGATCAATCCCGGCAATGCCTTGGGCAAGCCGCTCCGCGCGGGCGGCGTGGTTTCGCTTGGCGCCGATTCACCGTCCTACGAACTTCTGTTGCCCGCTCCTTCGCGAAGTGCGAACAGGTGAGCGGGTCTGGTACCGCGTGGGCCCGGCGGACACGGGCCCGGTTTTCTCTTTTCGGAGTCTCCATATGAAGATGTCTTCACGTTCGCTCGCGCTTGTCGGTCTCTCGGCCCTTCTCCTCGGCGGCAGCGCCTTCGCCCAGAACGGCCTCGGCAACACCCCGCCGCCAGCCAATGGCCGTGGCGGTCGCACCGCCGATGCTCCCACCCGTCCGACTCCTCCGGCGAAGGGCGAGCGTCCCGCTGGCCGTCCCGCCGCGCCTGCCGCCGGCAAGGCCAAGGTCGGTGAGGCCGCTCCCGAGTTCTCGCTGACTGACAGCAAGGGCACCACCCACAAGCTCTCCGACTTCAAGGGCAAGATCGTCGTCCTTCAGTGGATCAACCCGGACTGCCCGGTCTGCCAGCGGGTGATGGCCGACGGCATCGTCACCACCAGCATGACCGAGTCCAAGGCTGCGGCCAGCGACATGGTGTGGCTCTTCGTCAACAGCACCAACTACATGGGCGCCGAGCCCAACAACGCCTATCTCGACAGGAACAAGTCGACGACGCCGGCGCTGGTCGACCAGGACGGCACCGTGGGCCGGATGTACAACGCTCGCACCACGCCGCACGTCTTCGTGATCGACGAGCGTGGCATCCTCCGCTTCGACGGCGCCATCGACGATGACGCCAACGGCGCCAACGGCAAGGCCGGCAAGCCGGTCATGAACTACGCGGTCAACGCCGTCAAGCAGATCAAGGCTGGCGAGACCGTGAGCCCCGACAGCACTCGTCCCTACGGATGCAGCGTGAAGTACGCGGCGGCCGCCACGGGCGAGGGCAAGGGCCGCGAGTCGACCGGTGGCGAGTCCAAGGGTCGCGAAGGTCGCGGCACCACCGGCGGCACCACCGGCGGAACCGGCACCGGCAGCGGCACCGGCGGTCGTGGTACGACTCGCTGAGTGCATCCGACGGAGAAGTGAAACCGTCATTCGAACGCGTTTCGCGACGGCCCGGCATCTGCCGGGCCGTCGCGCGTTGTGGCCCGCGCACCGATCAGGCAGACCGTCAACCCAACGAGTGCTGTTTCGAGCTGACCGCTTCGGGGCGGTGGAGATGCGGGCGGGACGCCCGCGCACCACCCGCCGTTCTGCGAGGGCGGGTCGGCTACGTCAGACTCACCGGCATGATCACGTAGGTGAACTCGTTGCCGAGCTTCATCACCCCGGGCTTGTTCGGGGCCTTCATCTCGAGCAGCACCTGGGTGCCCTCGATCACCTTGAGCGCGTCGATCAGGAAGCCGGGGTTGAAGCCGATCTCGATGGTGTCGCCGTGGTAGTCGGCGACGTCGACCTGGATCTCAGCCTCGCCCATCTCCGGGGCTCGGCTCGAGAGGGTGAGCTTCTTGTCGGCGAAGGACATCCGTACGCCCTTGCTCTCCTCGTTGGTGAGGAGCGCCGCGCGGCGCACCGCGCTGGTGAACTCGCCGGCGTCGAGGGTGACCCTCTTGTCCTGGTCCTTGGGAATCACATCCTCGAACGGCGGGAACGAGCCCTCGACCAGATTGCTGACGAGGATGGTGCTCTCCTCGCCGCTCTGGATGGTGAAGCGGATCTGGTTGCTCTCGATTGAGATCTTGACCGCCGCTTCGGGGTCGTCGACCACGCGGGCGAAGACGTTGAGGGCCTTGGTCGGGACGATGCAGCGATGCTCGCCCTCAGCCGCCGAACTGCACTCGCCGCGGGCCAGAGCCAGGCGCCGGCCGTCGGTGGCCACCAGGCGCAGCTTGCGACCCTGGCGATCGAAGAGCACGCCGTTGATGGCGTAGCGGCTGTTCTCGACCGCGGTGGCGAAGAGCGTGCGAGTGATCAGACGCCGCAGGCTTCCGGCGGGGATCTCGCAGGCGAGGGACTTCTCGCCAGGCTCGGGCAGGGCGGGGAAGTTCTTGGGGTCCTGACCGAAGACCTTGAAGTGGCTGTCGGCGCCCTTCAGGTGAAGTACGTGCTTGGACACGTCGAGAGTGATGGTCGAGTCCTCGCTGGCGCGGACGATCTGCACCAGCTTGTCAGCCGGCACCAGCGTCTCGCCCTCCTGCTTGACGTCGACCTGGGCCACGTCGAGCCGAAGCGAGAGCTCGAGATCGGTCGCAGCGATGTGCAGTCGCCCTCCCTCGGCGGTCAGACGGACGCACTGGAGCGCCGGATTCGGCGTGCGCGTCGCCACCACGCTCTGGGCCATGGTGAGGGCATCAAGAAAGCTGGCGCGATCGCAGACGACCTTCATCAGTGATTCCTTCGAGGGAGACAGAACCCGCGGGCGACCGGCGGCCGGAGCGCGTGGCGGAGAGAACCAATCGAGAGTGGTAGTGGCACCACTCTCTCCGACTACAAGCGGCAGTGTACCGGGAGGGGCCGCCTGCTTGGCTATGCCCGGGGTTGCACGTCCTCCGCCCGCCGCCCCAGCCGCCTGACCACAGGCCAGGCCACGGCCGGCACCATCGCGGCAATCAGCGTCGCCAGGATCGGTCGATTGGCGAGGCCTGCCCCCAGCGCCGCGAATGCGAAGGCCATCGGGATCGACCCGACGAGAAGGGCAATCACGAAGCGCCGCGCCGGCATGGTCGAGAAGCCCGCAAGCAGGGCGAGGATCTCGGGGATCATCGGAAGCCAGCGGGAGACGGCCACGGCCAGCCCTCCATAGGCGGCAAAGAACCGTTCGAGACGCCCCAGGTCGCGGTCGCCGAGGAGCCGCCGGGCCAGGCTCGGGGCGATCCAGCGAGCGAGCCCGAACCCGGTGAGGCCGGCGCCGATCGATCCGATTGCTCCAAGCGCACCGCCGAGCAGGATTCCGTAGAGGGCCCCGAGCGCCGTCAGAAGCGGCGTGGTCGGGATCGGGAGGAGGACGTCAACGACGAGTGCCCCGACCACGAGCAGTGCTCCCAAGGCACCGAGCGAGCGAAAGCGGGCCAGGGCCTCCGGGGACCCGACGCGAGCGTCGAGCCCGCTTCCAACCAGGCCGTCGCCGACGAACCACTCCAGCGCAAAGAAACTGGCGACCATGAAGGTCGCCAGGGTGAAGATCAGAATGATCAGACGCACGCGAGTGGCTCCCGTCGCCGAATCGCGAGGCAGCGCGGGATCGAACGGACTCAGCGCTTCGAGAACTGGAAGCGACGACGCGCACCGGACTGACCATACTTCTTGCGCTCGACCTTGCGGTCGTCACGAGTGAGGTAGCCGTTGTCGCGAAGAATCGGTTCGAGCGACGGGTCGTATCCCATCAGGGCGCGGCCGAGGCCGAGGATCACCGAGCCGGCCTGGCCGGTGTATCCGCCGCCGTGGGCGTTGACATCGATGTCGAGCCGGCCGCCGGTATTGGTGCGGTCCAGAAGATTCAGGATGTCCTTCTGGTCGCGCTCTTCGGTGAAGAAGACGTCGAAGGGCTTCTTGTTCACGATGATCTTGCCGGTTCCCGGGCGAATGCGCACCCGCGCCACCGAGGTCTTGCGACGGCCTGTGCCGCGCCACCAGCCGTGGGCGTCGGGTCCGATTGCGGCGGCTGGAGTCGGTGATGCGATCGTGGTGTCAGTCATGGCGGGAAAGGCAGTCGAGCGAGAAAAGCGGGGGGCGGGCGGAACGGACTTGATCAGGAGGCGTTGGCGAGCGGCTTCGGCTGCTGGGCCGAGTGCGGGTGCTCGGCGCCGCGATAGACGTGCAGGTTTCCGAACATGCGACGGCCGAGGCGTCCCTTCGGGAGCATGCGGCGGACGGCGTCCTCGAGCAGCCGCTCGGGCTGCGTGTCGCGCACCGTGCGGTAGGTCTGCACGCGAAGGCCACCGGGGTAACCGCTCCAGCGTCGCCGAGTCTTCTGATCGAGCTTCTTGCCCGTCATCGTGATCTTCTCGGCGTTGGTCACCACCACAGCCTCGCCCGAAAGGACGTGCGGCGTGTAGGTCGGGAGGTGCTTGCCCATCAACACCATGGCGATATCGCTGGCGATACGACCGAGCACCTTTCCGTCGGCGTCGACGTGACGCCAGGTGGTGCGGATCTCCTCGTTCTTCATCAATGTCGTCTGGCGGGGCATGGCAGTCGGTCTCTGGCGTTGTCGCGGCGGAAGTCGATGTTCGAGGAGGAGTCCGATCGAGCGAGCTCGATGGAGCGGGACTCCGCCGGCGGTCGACGCAAAGTGAATCGGTGAGAATAGCCAGAGCCGCCGGCCTGTCAAGGGTGGATCATGGGCTCGCCCTGAGCCGCTAGCATCGCCCCGTGACCCAGCATCCGACCCAGCCCGAGCCCTCCGTCGACCCCCAGACCACCAATGGGGCTCCGCCCCGCGGCGGCTTCGCCAGCCCGCGCCTCGACCGCCCGCTGGCCATACTCGCTGGTCTGGTTCTGCTTGGGCTGTTCGTCCTGACGGTGATCGGGCAGAACGCCGCCCCTCCCCCCGAGGCGGAGCAGGGCAGCCCGCAGCTCGGACTGCGGGTGTTGGAGCTCGAGGCTCGGTACCTCGTCGGGACCAACGAGATCGCCACGGCCTCGGGGAGCTCCCAGACCGAGACCCTCCTCGCAAACGCCGAGCGAATGGAGACCGGGTCGGTTGGGCAGCGGCTTCGCCACGTCGCCGTGGTCCTTGAACTCGGCGGCGTCGAGCCCGCCGCCGCCGCACTCCAGCGGCTCGAAGTGGATCTCGAGACGACTTCCCACGTTCCGACGGATGACGAGGCGGCGACGCAGCGCAGGTTGCACTCGTTGCTGGGATCGGCAGCAGGTGATCCCTCAGCCCTCGAGCAGTCCGATCGCGAGGCGCTTCGATCGAGCCTCGGCTGGTTCGGCGACCTGATCCTGGCCCCGCGCGACGGTGACCCCGCGGCACGTCAGGCGGTCGTCGGCCCGGCGGTGCGCCTGGTCTGGGGCATTCTCACCCTGGTGACCGTGGCGGCCATCTCGGGCCTGGTCGGTTTCGCCGGGCTGGTGATCGTGATCGTTCTGTTGTCGACCGGCGCGATGCGTCTCGGGTTTCGTCCCGGGGCCCGTCGCTCGTCGGTCTATCTCGAGACCTTCGCGGCGTGGTTCGTGGTCTTCATGGGCCTCTCGATCGTGGGCGAGCTGGCCTTCGCCAGTGGAACGATCGCCGCCCAGCTCGGCGTCGGCATGGTCGCGATGTTCGCAAGCCTCGTGGTGCTGGCGTGGCCGACGATTCGCGGCATTCCCTTCGGCGAAGTGCGCGATGCCGTCGGCCTTCGCGCTCCTCGCGGGGTGATCATGGAAATGCTCGCGGGAGCGGCGGCGTACGCGATGTCGCTTCCAGTCGTCGGCGTCGGGCTGATGATCATGCTGCTCCTCATGTGGATCACCGGCGGCGGCGGCATGGGAACACCCGCTGCGGAAGAGCCCTTCCAGTCGGTCGAGATCCCGGCCCACCCCATCATCGAACTGGTGGCGTCAGGCGACTTCACGGCGAAGCTGATCGCCGTGCTGCTGGCCTCGGTCGCCGCACCGATTGTCGAGGAGATCATGTTCCGCGGAGTGCTCTACCGCTTTCTCCGCGATGCGTCGACGCGGCTCGGAACGCTCGTCAGCGTGCTCTTCAGCGGACTGGTCGGCGGATTCATCTTCGCGGCGATCCATCCCCAGGGATGGATGGCGATTCCCGCGTTGATGGCCCTGGCTCTGGGCTTCTCGATGGCCCGCGAGTGGCGCTCGAGCGTGCTGCCGGGAATCGTCGGCCACGCCATCAACAACAGCGCGGTGACCTGCATTCTGCTGCTGGCCTTCGGCTGACGCGGGACTTCCGAAGCAGTCTCTCCGGCGTCATCCCGCGTACATGTACTCTTCGCGCACGATCTTGCCGTCGCGCACGGTGTACACGCCGACTTCGGTCATCTGGATCCGCTGCTTCCCGCGCGGCGTGAAGGACATCGAGTAGCGCACCGCGAAGCCGGTGGCGCCGACGTACGGCCCCTCGGCCATGAGCGAGTGGGGTTCGTGATTGGCGTACCACCAGTCGTTCTTCGCCTGAAGCGACTTGAGGCCCTTCCACGACTGGCCGTCGCCCTCGACCGAGAGGATCGTGGTGTCGTACCAGCGGCTGACGGCCTCGTCGGCCTTGCCCTGATTGACGAGAGTGACCAGGTCCTTGCCGATCTCGGCGGCGCCGGGGCCTCGACCGGTGGTGATCCGCGGCGCCGACTTCGCGCTCCTGGGGGCTGCCGCCGGCTTGGCGACGCTCTTCACCGGCTTGGCCGCGGCGTTCGCTCGGGCGGCGGTCTTGACGGCGGCGACCGCAGGCTTCGCGGCGGGTTTCGCAGTGCTGCGGACGCTCTTCTTGGTCGTGGTCTTGGAGGCCATAGGTGGCGATGGTAGTTACACTCCACCCCCTTTCCGCCCACAATCCACCAGAGCCGCCCGGTCCCACAGAGCCGCCCGGTCCCAATCAGCCCGAACCAGTCATGACCACCGCGACCCAATCGACTGCGACGACCACCGTCACGCTTCCTCGTTCCAGCAATCAGGCGCTCGGCATCGGTCAGTTCGCCGTCGACTTCATCGCCGGCACCCTGCCGGGTGGCGGCCGCCCCGACGCCAGCGTGCTGGAGCGCACCGAGCTGTTCCACACCGACAGCGTGATCTGCGGTCTCTCGGCGATCGCCCTCAACACCAACGCCCCCTGCCTGCTCCGCCAGGAGGCGCTCGAGTACCAGACCACCGGCGGCGTGCCCTTCTTCGGTTCGAAGGTGAAGGTCGCTCCCGAGAAGGCCATCGTGGCGAATTCGGCCGCAGTGCGCGAGTGGGACAGCAACGGCACCAACTTCGGCTTCAACCCCGCGCTGGGTCACACCGCCGGCGAGTTTGGTCACAACGACTTCTACCCGGTGGCCGTCGCCGCAGCGCAGCTCGCCGGGGGCGACGGCGCCGCGGCGGTGCGCGGGATGGTGCTCCTCGACGAGATCCGCGGTCGACTCGCCGAAGTCTTCTCGCTCAAGACCTACAAGATCGACCACGTGGTGCACGGGGCCATCGCCTCCGCGGCGACCTACGGGGCGATGCTCGGGGCGACGCCGGAACAGATCGAGTCGGCAATCGGCATGTTCGTCGCCCACCACATCCCCTGGCGGGCGATCCGCGCCGGCAAGCAGCTCAGCGACAGCAAGGGGGCGTCGGCGGCGATCTCGACCGAGGCGGCGATCCTCTGCATGCAGCGCTCGATCCGCGGCTTCCTCGGCCCGCGCGACATCTTCCGCAATCCCGAGTCGATGTTCCGGCAGTTCGTCAGGACCAGCGGCGACTCGCCCTTCGATCTGGTCCTCAGTCACAGCGGGAAGGATTTCGCGGTGATGGGCATGCACTTCAAGCTCGGGCTCTACGAGCACCAGAGCGCCGGCGCCCTTCAGGGACTGCTCACGCTGCTCGAAAGGAACCCGCAGATTGCGGCGAAGCCCGAGGCGATCAAGTCGATCACGATCGTGGCGTACGAGCCGGCCTTTGGAATCATCGGCGACCCCGCCAAGCGCGATCCGAAGACGCGGCAGTCGGCCGATCACTCGATGGTCTACATCGTCGGCACGCTGTTGCGGAAGGCAATCGAAGCCCTTCGAACCCGCGGTGACGGCCGCATGGTCGATGCCTCGGCCGGCGCGGGGGGCGCCTCGGCCGGCGCGGGAATCGACGCGTGGTGGAAGACCTTGATGCTCGTGCCGCAGGACTACAGCCCGGAGGCGATTGTCAACTGCGACACCCGGGCGATCATGGAGAAGATCAGCTTCCGCCACGGCGGCGAGGAGTACGACCGCCGCTATCCGGACGGCATCCCCACCTCGCTGGTGATCGCCATGGCCGATGGAACTTCCTTCGACAGCGGACTGGTGATGTACCCCGCCGGTCATGCCCGCAACACCACCGCCGACCTCCGCGGCATTCTCGAGACCAAGTTCGCCACGCTGGGCGCACTCGCCGCCGACGACGCGGGCGAGATCGTCCGTCGCTTCGCCGGCATGGGCACGAAGTCGGCGGCCGACATCGCCAGCCTCTACGACTTCAAGATCGCCGATCGCGGCCGGTTCGAGTGAGTCGGAATGAGGGCAGTGAATCCCGCCCCGTCGCGACCGGCAGTTCGTGCATGCCGGCAGCTCGCGAGTGAACGAACAACAGTCCGCGAGCACACGCTCGCGGACTGTCGTCATTCAGTCGGGTTGGAGCCGTTGGTCGCCGCTGGCCGCAGCCTGCGCTTCGCGTGAAACGGCACACGGATCGCTGGCTCACGCGCCCTCTCATCGGGAAGCCGCCAGAGAGGCTGCTCGAGGCGAAAGCGCGGGTAAGGTCTCGACTTCGCCGAGAGCTTCGGCGACGATGGCTCGCCGAGCGGCCGTTCAGGCCCGCTCCGGAATCCGAGGGAGAGTCACAATGCAGAGCAGTCTTCGAAGTGGTTGCGCATCGAATGTCGCGTCGCGGCTGGACGTGCGTCTGGACGTGCGTCTGGACGTGCGTCTGGCGCTGCGTGCAGTCGTTCCGTTGGTCGTCCTGGGCGGCCTGGGTGGCCTTGCGCCGACTGCTGCCGCAGCGCCGCGCAGCACGATCTGCGAGGAGACTCGCGGTGATGCAGGCTCGCTGCCCAACGGGGCGAAGCGGGCCTTGGCGATTCCGGCGCTCAATCGCATCGATGGCATCCTCGAGGGCGACACCGCCGCCGACCTGAAGCCCGACTTCGAGGACATGTACCTCATTCGGATCACCGATCCGATTGACTTTTCGGCGTTCACCATCCCCACGGATCCCGAGTGCGGCCCGCCGCTCAACGACTCGCAGCTCTTTCTCTTCGATGTCTGCGGTCGGGCGGTCGTCGCCAACGACAATGCGCCTCCCGGCAATCCCTTCGGCGTGACCGCCCCCTTCTCGCTCCTGCTTCCGGTGGCGAGCAACGGCACGCCGCTGGTCGTCCAGCCCGGGCTCTACTTTCTGGCGATCTCCGGAAGCGGCAACGACCCCTTCAGCAACGCCGGGGCGATGTTCGCGAACAACCCCAATGTGATCGTGGGGCCGCTGCCGCCCGGTGGTTTTCAACCGATCATCGGATGGCAGGGAAAGGGCGAGGTCGGTCGGTACTCGATCGAACTCAACGGTGTCGCCGGCATCATTCCGACGTCGTGCCTGGCCGATCTGGATCAGGACGGCGTGGTCGACGGGGCGGATCTCGGTGATCTGCTGGCCCGCTGGGGGAGCTGCGGACTCGATCCGTGCGCCCCATGCGATCAGGACATCAATGAAAGCGGCGGCGTCGACGGCGCCGATCTCGGCGTCCTTCTCGCCGACTGGGGATGCCTTCCCGAGGCCTTCTTCGTCTGCGGAAATCCCGCGAGCGGCGACTGCTTCACGGTGCACGGCAATCCCGCGTGCGAGGATCCGTGCTGCTGCACGCTGGTCTGCAGCATCTTCCCGTTCTGCTGCGACGCGCAGTGGGACTCATCGTGCGTGGACGCCGCGGAGGCCGTCTGTCCCGAGGCTCCGAACAACAATGACGAGTGCTCCGAGCCCACGGCGATCGAGGATGGAGCGACTCCGTTCTCGACCTTCTCGGCGACCACCGGACCGCCGTCCCTTCCACCCGAGTGCGAACGCGGGTTCGGACTGTCGTTCGTGCAGGACATCTGGTTCCTCTGGGTGCCCTCACAGAGCGGCAATGTCTCAATCGGTACCTGTGGCGAGGCGGATTTCGATACGAGACTCGCGGTCTACACCGGTCCGTGTGCCGATCTTCTGCTCGAAGCGTGCAACGACGACGCCCCCGGATGCGCCCTGACTTCGGAGATCATCCTCGGCGTGAACGCCGGCACGCCCTATCGAATTCGCGTCGGCGGATTCGCCGGCTCTGGATCTGGAATCCTCACCATCAAGTACCTCGAGCGCGGCCTTTGCCCGCCGTCGAATCACGACTGCTTCACCGCAGGCGGACCCGGCTGCACCGATGTCGCCTGCTGCGAACTCGTCTGCGCCCTCGACGCCTTCTGCTGCGACACGGCGTGGGACGTCCTCTGCGTGAACGCGGCTATTGCGAACTGCGGCGCCCCCAAGTGCCCCTTTCAGTGCGACCCGGGTGCGACGGCCGAAGGCGAGCCCTGCGGCACCGACACCAACGGCGGCTGCAACGTCCCAGCGCCCGAGTTCGGTTCCATCTCCTGCGGCGAGTCCATCTGCGGCGACGCCTGGGCCTTTGGTGGCACCCGCGACACCGACTGGTACGAGATCACCCTCGGACCGGGCAACACCGAGATCACCTTCTCGATCGCCAACCACCTGCCGATGGTCATCGGCATCGTCGACACGGGCGGAATCCCCAACTGCAGCCTCGCGACTCTGCTCAATCCGTTCGCGGTCTCGGGCCTCTGCGGCACCGCGGCCTTCACGGTCGCCCTCCCGGCCGGCACGTACTGGTTCTTCGCTGCTCCCAACGCTTTCGACGGCTTCCCCTGCGACGGCGGGAACAACGGCTACGTCCTTGAAGTGGGGTGTCAGTAGGGCGGAAGACCGGCCGCTGCGCGGCCTTGCAGGGAGCCGGGAGCAGCAATGGGTTGCACGACTGGATGCGTACGCGGGGTTCCGAAGCCGCGCGTCTCGGAACGCAGCGGGCGTATCCGACCGTGCAACCCACTGCCATCCGTCCTGCTCCCTGCCGTTTACTCCGCCTGCTTCCAGAATCCCGCGTCTTCCGGGGTCTTGAAGAAGGATCGCACCAGGTCGACTTCCTCGGCGCTGCCGAGGAGGACGCTGGTGCGCTGGTGGAGATGGCGAGGCTGCAGGTCGAGGGTGCGGTCCATGCCGCTGAAGGCCTTGCCGCCGGCCTGCTCGATGAGCCAGCTCATCGGGTTCGCCTCGTAGAGCATGCGCAGCTTGCCGTCGGGGTGCTTCGCCGTCGGCGGGTACATGAAGACGCCGCCATTGAGGAGTGTGCGGTGGACGTCGGCGACCATCGAACCGATGTATCGGCTGGAGTACCCGTTCTGGTGGGCATGTTCGAGATAGGCGCGATACCCGGGCGGGAACTGCGCCGAGTAGGCCTCGTTGATCGAGTAGACCTTGTTCCGCGTGGGAATGCGGATCTTCTTCTTCACCAGAAGAAACGAACCCAGGTACGGATCGAGCTCGAACATGTCGACGCCGTTTCCGGTGGTCACCACGAAGACCGTCGATGAGCCGTAGAGGATGTATCCCGCGGCGACCTGCTCGCGCCCCGGCTGACAGATGGTCTGGACCGCGTCGGGCGACGAGGGATCGTTGCGCAGAATCGAGAAGATCGTGCCCACACCGACTCCCACGTCGAGATTGCTGCTGCCGTCGAGAGGGTCGAAGAGGACGCAGTACTTTCCGCCGTCCACACCCCGGCGGATGATCATCGGAATCTCGTCCTCTTCCGATGCCAGGACGGCGACGCGGGCTCGCTCGCCCAGACAGCGCACGAGGATCTCGTTGGCGATCACGTCGAGCTTCTGCTGGTCCTCGCCGTGGACGTTCTCCTCGCCGTGGCCGCCGAGCACGTCCTCGAGACGGGCACGCCGCACCTTGTGGGCAATCGCCTTCCCCGCGAGCGAGAGGGCCGACATGATCCAGGAGAAGTCGCCGGTGGCGCCGGGGTGCTGCGACTCCTCTTCCAGGATGTGGGCCTGGAGCGAGGTCAGATTCTCGACGCGAATCGTGCGCTGACGGACGGGTCGATTGTCATTGGCGGCGTTCTGTCGATTCATGGCGTCGCTGGCCTTCTGAACTGGACTTGTGAACTGGCGTGGCGCGTCTGGTTCTGCGCTGCGGGGGATCGCGTCCCACTCGGCCAGCGGGATCGCGTTTCAGGACCTCGCCAGTGTCGCATTCCGTGGCCACGAATGCGAGCGGGGGCGACATGACTCGGCCGAGCGGTATCATCCCGCTCCGTGTGGCGGAGGGGCGATGTTGTGCGGCTGCACAGCGCGCCTGAACCCGTCCGAGCGGCGCGGCCGAACCCCATTCGTCCCAGTCCGTCCCAGTCCGTCCCAGTCCGCCCCAGTCCGCCCCAGTCCGCCCCAGTCCGCCGAACTCCTCCGGAGCCCGCGCCCCGGCGTCAGTGGAACCACGATCCGCCCCGCCTCAGAGTCGAACAGGCCCCCTCATGACCCACCCAGTCATCATCGCCGCTCGCCGCACCCCCATCGGGAAGTTCATGGGGTCGCTCAGCCGCACGCCGGCGACCCGCCTCGGCGCCATAGCAATCGAGGCTGTTTTGGCTGATGTTCCTGGGGCAAAGGAGCGAATCGGCGCGAGCGGCGAGTACGGCCATTGCGGCGAGTGCATCATGGGAAGCGTGCTGCAGGCCGGCCTCGGCCAGAACCCCGCGCGACAGGCCGGGCTCGGTGCCGGTCTCCCCGACACGCTCAACGCCATGACCGTGAACAAGGTGTGCGGGTCGGGCCTTCAGGCGGTCATGCTCGCCGCCCAGTCGATCCGCGCCGGCGACACCCAGATGGCGGTCGCGGGAGGCATGGAGACGATGAGCCTCGCGCCTCATTTGGTGCACGTGCGAAACGGAATCAAGTACGGAAGCGGCGAGCTTGTCGACCACATGGCCGCCGATGGTCTGACCTGCCCCTTCGAGGGCTGGCCGATGGGGAACGCCGCCGAGTACATCGCCGTGAAGCACGGAATCACCCGCGCCGAGCAGGATCGATTCTCGGTGCAGAGCCACCAGCGCACCGCGAAATCGACCGCCGAGGGCCTCTTCCGCAAGGAGATGATTCCGCTCAGCGCCGAGCAGCTCGGACAGAAGACCGGCTGCGACGCCGACGAAGGGTTCCGCGCCGACAGCTCCCTCGAGCAGTTGGCCAGGTTGCGTCCGGCCTTCGACAAGAGCGGCACCGTCACCGCCGGCAATGCCTCACAGATCTCAGACGGGGCCGCCGCCCTGATCGTCGCCAGCGCCGACGCCGCCAAGGCAATCGGAGCCGCGGCGCTGGTCAGGATCGTCGACTCGGGCACGGTGGGTGTCGCTCCGAAGGAGCTCTTCTGGGGTCCCAAGCTCGGAATCGACGCCATCCTCAAGCGGAACAAGCTCACCGTCGCCGACATCGATCTCTTCGAGATCAACGAGGCCTTCGCCGCCCAGATCCTCTGCAACATCGCGGCCCTCGGGATTCCCGAGTCGAAGCTCAATATCGGTGGCGGCGGGATCGCTCTGGGTCACCCAATCGGCGCCAGCGGCGCCCGCGTGCTGGTGACCCTGATCCACCATCTCATGCGGACCGGCGGGAAGCGCGGCATCGCCAGCCTCTGCCTCGGTGGCGGCAACGCGGTGACCATGCTCATCGAGCGCGACTGAGTCGAGGGGCCTGCTTCGCCGCGACGGCGCTACGACTGCTCCGCCCGCACGATCCCCGCAACCAGCGTCTGCCCGTGCAGCGCGGAGCGCCCGCCGATTGGGCCGAACTCGCCCGCGGCGAAGAAGCCCGCGGTCGGCGCTTCGTTCAGTCGTCGATGGATGAGCGCGGCGTCGTGATTGGCCTCGTCGAAGAGTCGAGTTCCACGACCGTTGCAGGCGAAGAGCATGACCGCAAGCGGGGGGGTGTCGAGTTCCTCGGCATCGAGCAGGAGCCGCAGATCCTCGTCGGCGATGCGCTGATCGCGGACGTGGAACTGCACCGTCTGACCGACTCGGGGCTCGTCGTTCAGGGTGATCGTTCCGCTCTTGCGGTCGCCCTGCACGATCGTGCGAATCAGGAAGTCACCGCGTCCGAAGCGGGCCTTGTACTCGTTGACGACGAGTCCGAGCATGACGCCCTTGCCCAGCAGTGCCCGCTCCGATTCCGGCAGTCGCGAGGCCATCTCCTCGACCACTTCGAGAGCCGGTCGGCCGCCGAGTTCGAAGATGGTGTTGTGGACCCGGCGAGTCACGATGACTGGTGAACCAATCGGGCGACACCCCTGACTCACCAGCGGATCGATGCGCACCGGGCCCGAAAGCGAGACGCCGATCGCCCCGGCGTCATCGGCGAGGTCGTCGAGCAGCAGCACGTTGTTGGAGGGCGCCCCGGCCCCGCTGGCGAAGCCGCCGATCACGTTGACCGCGGGGAATCCCTCTGTCGGTCCGAGCGCCCGCAGCAGGGCATCCATGGGCATCGTGAAGGGGTCGGCGAAGAGGATCGTGGCCCGATGATCTGCGGTCACTCCGAAGAGTTCGCGTGCTCGGCGCGGGGCATCGGGCTCGTTGAGCCACGCGAGACTGGGAGCAAGCTGGGAGGGCAGGGAGGGCACCATTCCGGCCGCAAGTCCCGGAGGAAGCCGCGGTGTCGGACTCGGCGAGAGATCGCGCTGCGAGATCCGAAACGAGTGGATCCCGACACCCGGAAGCGAGAGCGCCAGGGCCGAGATCCCGCTGACTCCTTCGAGTTCGGTGGCGTTGGCGATGACGCTCTCCGCGGTCACGCCGAGCGCAATCGGTCCGTCGAGCCGCTCGCGGATGATGGTCGCGGCGTCGCCCAAGGCGGCGCGGTGGTGGAAGCTGCCGAAGAGAAGCAGCAGGTCGCAGGGGGCGAAGAGCGTGGTGGCCAGCGACTCGGCGACCTGGCGAGCGGCGGTCAGCGTGTCGAAGTGACCGCTCATCGCCGCAGTGGCCCGCGGGGACCGCGCTCTCTTCTCTTCTCCCGTCGGCGGCATCGGGTCGATGGTACTCTCGTTCGCAGGCCGCACGGCGCTCATCACAGCAATGTGAGGGCGCGTCAGGGATCGGAGCATTCATGAACACGTCGACTCGAGAGTCTCTTCTGCGAACCTTCAGAGTTGCCCCCGGCCGCCCGATGCGGTTGAAGGACCACGATCCCGCCTGGGCAGGCACCGCCGAGATGAAGAAGCTCGGTCATGAGGACCTCATCGACCGGGCCAGGGTCCACCTCGAGAAGACCCTCGACGGGCTCGCCGACGCCCAGGAGCTGCTCTGGGCCTCGAACACCCACGCCGTCCTCATCGTCTTCCAGGCGATGGACGCCGCCGGCAAGGACGGCACCATCAAGCACGTGATGCGCGGCGTGAATCCCCAGGGATGCAGGGTGCATTCATTCAAGCGTCCCTCCACGGAGGAGCTGGATCATCCCTTCCTGTGGCGACAGATGAAGGTCGTGCCTCCCCGGGGAATGATCACCATCTTCAATCGCTCGCACTACGAGGACGTGATCGTCACCCGCGTCCATCCCGAGCTCCTCGGGGACCGCGACATCTCGCCCAGTCAGATCAACAAGGCCTTCTGGGCAGGGCGGTATGACGACATCAATGCGTTCGAACGACACCTCGTCAGGAGCGGCACGGTGATCCTCAAGTTCTTCCTGAACGTGTCCAAGGAGGAGCAGCGCCGCCGATTCCTCGAGCGACTGGAGAACGACGACAAGCACTGGAAGTTCTCGCACGCCGATGTCGCCGAACGGGAGCACTGGGACGAATACATGAGGGTGTACGAACTCGCCCTCTCGGCCACCAGCACCGCCCACGCCCCATGGTTCGTGATCCCCGCCGACCACAAGTGGATCACTCGGACACTCGTCGCCGAGATCGTGACCAAGTCGATCAAGACACTGCGACTCGCCTTCCCGACCCCGAGTGCGGCGGAGAAGCGGGCACTCGTCCGAGCGCGGAACAAGTTGAAGGAGGAGTAGGAGGCGCTCGCTGCGCTCGCGGAAGGGAGCAGCAGTGGGTTGCACGATTGGATGCGTGCGCGGAGCAGATGCGTCGGGGGCCGCGGCCCCTGCTCGCTGGCGCTCGCGAAAGCGTGGCGCCGCAACGCATCCCAGGTGCCCACCCTCACTCCGATCCACGCGCCACCCAATCCACTTCACGTCCCCCGCGCTCCCGCGCCACTACCATCCCGCCCTTCATGAGCGGTTCGACTCCTCCACTCCCTCCGCGATCACTCCCTCCGCGGGAACGAGCAGAACTCCTCCGCGCTCGCGAGGGCGCACTCGAGGCGCTGCGGTCGCTGCAGCGCGACGATGGTCACTGGTGCGGTGAGCTGGAAGGCGACTCGATTCTTCAGTCCGAGTACCTCCTGATGAAGTGGATTCTCGGTCAGGAGCGCGAGGCTCTCGCCGATGGACGCGGGCCCGAGACGATCGGCAGGATCGTCGACCAGCTTCGCCTGCAGCAGCGGACGGATGGCGGCTGGGGGCAATACCCCGGTTCGGCAGTCGACCTCAGCGCCACGGTCAAGGCCTACTTCTGTCTCAAGCTCGCCGGCGATCGTCCCGATGCCCCGCACATGGGCGCGGCTCGCGAGCTGATTCACGCGCTCGGTGGCGCCGAACAGATCAACACCTTCTCGATGTTCTATCTGGCGTGTCTTGGCCAGGTGCCCTGGAGCGCCGTGCCGGCGATTCCGCCGGAGGTCGTCTTCCTTCCTCGCTGGTGCTACTTCCACCTCGACAAGGTCAGTGCGTGGACCCGCACCATGATCCTGCCGCTGGCTCTGGTCGTGACCCTTCGGCCCACGCGGAGGCTCTCGCCCGAGCAGTCGATCGACGAGCTCTTTCTCGACGACTCCGCGCGGCGCAGGCTGCAAGGCAAGCGCGACGCGCCGCCCGGCTGGCGACGCTTCTTCATGGCCGTCGATTCGATCCTGAAGTGGCTCCACCCGCTCGGTGGCACGCCGCTCCGCGGCCGAGCGATCCGCGCCGCCGAAGCGTGGATCCTGAAGCGCGCCGGTCAGGACGGAGTCTCGACGACTGCGGGTCTCGGGGCGATCTTCCCGCCGATGGTCTATCTCCAGATCGCCTTCAAGGCCCTGGGCTACGAGCGCTCGCATCCGGTGATCCGCCGCGCCGAACGCGAGCTCGACGAGTTCTTGATCGAAGACGGCAAGCTCGACGCTCTCTCCGCAGGGCGCGGCGGAGGCCCATGCATCCGCATTCAGCCGTGCTTCTCGCCGGTCTGGGACACCGGCATCGCTCTCTACGCCCTGGCCGATTGCGGCCTCGACGAGTCCGATCCATCGGTCGAGGCGGCCGCAGCATGGCTTCGCCGTCGCGAGTGTCGCTTTCGCGGCGACTGGGCGGCCAACGTCGCGGCGGATGCGCCCACTGGCGGGTGGTACTTCGAGTACCACAACGCGTGGTACCCCGATGTCGACGACACCGCGATGGTGGCGATGTCGCTGCGCCGCGCCGGCGGCCCCGCCAACGAAGCCGCGGCGGCCCGCGGCGTGGCGTGGATCCTGGCGATGCAGAACGACGACGGCGGATGGGCCGCCTTCGACAAGACCACCCATCGCGAGATTCTCGAGTACGTGCCCTTCGCGGATCACAACGCGATGCAGGATCCCTCGTGCCCGGACATCACCGGACGGGTCCTCGAGTGTCTGAGCTGGAACGGCTTGGCGGATGCGATGCGCGGAGCCGGCGATTCGGACAGTGGTGCTGCGAGCGACTTCGGGATGACGCCCATCCGCCGCGCCGTCGACTACATCAGGTCGCGGCAGGAACCCGAGGGATGCTTCTTCGGTCGCTGGGGCGTCAATTACATCTATGGCACGTGGCAGGCGGTGATCGGCCCCATCCGCTGCGGCGAACCGCGCCAGAGCGAGTGGATCCAGCGCGCCGGTCGATGGATCAAGAGCGTGCAGAAGGAGGACGGCAGCTTTGGCGAGACCGCCAACAGCTACGTCGATCCGTCGCTCAAGGGAACGGGCCCGAGCACCGCATCGCAGACGGCGTGGGCGGCGATGATTCTCCAGGAGATCTTCGGTCCCGACGATCCCGATCTGCTTCGTGCATGCCTCTGGCTCGCCCGCACCCAACTCACGGTCCGCGATGCAGCGAGTGCGGAGCTGAATCCCGATGGCGACCCGCCGGGCTCATGGGTCGAGACCGAGTTCACCGGGACCGGCTTCCCCAAGGTGTTTTATCTCCGCTATCACCTCTACAGGCTCTACTTCCCGTTGATGGCAATCGGTCGATTGCTGGCGGCACGAGGTGAGAGGCGTGCCGGAGCGGAGTCGGCGCGTCCCGTCGCTGGCGAGGCGGAACTCGCACGCGAGCAAGTCCTGTACACGCCGAGCGTTTGACGGGGGCGCTTGGATGGCACGGTTTCTGAATGCCACGGCTGGCTTGCCCAGCCGTTCGTTCGTTCCCTTGGGTCGGTGAGAAGGCGTGCGCTGTCCGACGGAAGCACGGTCGGGCGAGCCGACCGTGGCACACACCGAGCGCGGACGAGTTCGTCCCAGCCTTGCGGCCCTCGAGCGGAAGCACGTGGCACGCAACGCCGTGAACGAATCACGCCCGCAGCGCCGCCGAGCCCGGTACCGCCGAGCCCGGTACCGCCGAGCCCGGTACCGCCGCACCCGGTACCACCGCACCTAGGACCGCCGAGACCCAGCTCGGCGTACGGCGACGCCAGTCGCCGTGAAGAGCGGCGATTCGCCTACTTGAGCGAAGACCGAAATGGCACGGATCTTTATGGACGAGGTCCTTCGCGTCGTGCGCAGGAAGGATGTGACACGGAGGACATGGAGGTCATGGAGGTCATGGAGGTCATGGAGGTCATGGAGGTCATGGAGGACATGGAGGACATGGAGGTCATGGAGGAAGAGGCAAGGGTGCCAATGGCACCGCAGGCCTCGTGATGCCGGCATCACAGCAATCGTGTCCGTTCACCAACATGACTCGCTCGCTTGCTTCTCCGTGTCCTCCGTGTCCTCCGTGTCCTCCATGACCTCCGTGACCTCCGTGTTCCATACCTCCTGCACGCGCGGTGACGAAAGTCTGGCGAGCATGGTCGACGTCCACGGATGTTGCGGCAACCAGCGTCTCGCCGAGCCCCAGCTCGGCGAGTTCCAGGCTCGGGGCCGCTGCGGCCGTGATTCGTTCACGGCGTTGCGCGGCACGCCGCTACGCAGTCATCAGGTCAGCCGCCGCTCTGAACGCCACCCGAACCCCAGTGCGCGGATGCGTGAACTCCAGCAGCTCCGCGTGCAGCATGAGCCGCGGTGCGGCCGCGACCAGTTCGGGCGGGGCGTAGATTGCGTCGCCGAGGATCGGATGTCCGATCGTCGCCAGGTGCAGCCGCAACTGGTGCGACCGACCGGTCTCCGGAAGGAGCGCAACCGTGGTCCGATCAACGCCGCGCTCGAGGACGCGCCAGCGAGTGCGTGAGGGCTTGCCCTGCTCCCAGTCGACGAGATGGCGGCTCTTCCGCTCCATGTCCTTGCGGATTGGGATGTCGATCAGTCCCTCGTCTTCGGCCATCCGTCCACCCACCACGGCGACATAGCGCTTGCCGACCTCGCGGGCTTCGAACTGCTTCGAGAGCGCCCGGTGGCTGTCGGCATCGAGGGCGAGCACCAGCACTCCGGAGGTGTGCTGGTCGAGCCGGTGGACGATTCGCGCCGTCGGGAATCGCTGGTTCACCCGAGCGATCAGGCAATCGGCGTTCTGCGGGCCGATGCCCGGCACCGTGAGGAGACCACTGGACTTCTCCACGACCATGAAGAGGTCGTCGGCGGCGAGCAGTCGCCAGCCGTCCGTCTCGAGCGCGTGCTCTCTATCCTGCGGCGTCACATGATGAGCCTACTTCACACGACCCTCCTCGTTCTACCGCTCGGTGTTCCACTCGGTGTTCTGGGCTCGCACGGCCTGGCAGTGTCGCAGTCGACATCGGCCCCGACCAGCGACTCTCCCGTGGTGGCGACCAGCGCCTCCGGGGCCCGCCCCGCCGGCACGCCGACACGGCCGCGCGATCCGTCCGCCGGCACCCGCGAGGACGCACCGCACCGTGGCAGCGCCACTGCGGCGGAATCTCGACCGGCCCCAATCGACTGGCGTGCCGCAGAAGAGAACCTGCTCTCGAATCAGCTTCAGCTCACCTTCCCCGATCGCTACATCAAGGCGGGCGAGTCCTACTTCTCGCCGGATGGAACCAAGGTCGTCTTCCAGGCGGTCGAAGTGGCCCCGGGCGAAACGGTGCCCGAGGACTTCTACGCGATGTTCGTCGCCGACGTGGTCCGCGACGCCAACGGGCGGATCACAGGGTTGTCCAACGATCGTCGCTTGAGTCCGAAGGGCTCCGCAAACACCTGCGGCTGGTTCCATCCGACCGATCCCAATCTGGTGATCTTCGGCTCGACCGTGAGCTCGCCCACCGAGGCCACGCCGCCGGGATTCCAGCGCGGCACGGGGCGCTATCGCTGGATGTTCCCCCCCGAGATGCGGATCGTGCAGGTCGATCTGCGCACGGCCGACGCTTCGCCGGAGTCGCTCAAGACGATCGTCGCGCATGTCGGCGCGTACATGGCCGAGTGCTCGCTCAGCCCCGACGGACGCTTTCTCCTCTACTGCTCGCTCGAGAGCAACCAGGGCGACCTCTTCGTTCACGATCTGATCAAGGGCGTGACCACGCCCTTGGTCACCGCGCCGGGCTACGACGGCGGTCCGTTCTTCTCGCCCGACGGTCGGCGCATCTGCTGGCGCAGCGACCGCAACGGAGACAATCTGCTTCAGCTCTTCGTCGCCGATCTGCGCTTCGCGCCGGACGCGGACGGTGGAATCCTCGGCATCGCTCGCGAGCATCAGCTCACCAGCAATCCGCACGTCAACTGGTGCCCGTTCTGGCATCCCGATGGTCGCTCGCTCGTCTACGGAACGAGTGAAGTGAGTCACCGCAACTACGAGGTCTTCCTCCTCGACGCCGACCCCGGCTCGATCGCCCCCAACACTCCGGCGAGCCCCGGACCGATGCGCTACGGCACCGGAGCGCGGCGAATCACCCACGCCGACGGCGCCGATGTGCTGCCGGCCTTCACCAGCGATGGCAGGACCATGATGTGGACCAGCCAGCGCGGCGAGGGCGGCACCAGCCAGCTCTGGGTTGCGGATGTCGAGTGGACCCGCCCGGCGCCACCGCGGGCGGAATCGGCGCCGCGGTGAGTGGAGATCGGGCGACCGCTTCGGTACAGCCCTGACCCCGCTCGACATCACGCCCGCGGTCGCTCGTCGACTCACTCATTCCGGGGCCGCGGCGGCGAGCAGCTTCAACATGGTGCGGCTGTTCGAGCAGATGCGCGGCGGCAGGAGTGGACGATGACCGCCGCGACGAAGCCGAGTTTTGGGACGTTCGGCCTTTGTGTCGACCGGATCGACCTGAACGGGGCGACATGGTCTATCCCCGGCACCCGGGTTTCGCTAGTCTCGACCCGAATCATGACGCACGTCCACGCCATCACTGTCGCCCTCGCCCTCGCGCTGGCGCTTCTCTCCAGCACCGCCCGCGCCGACCAGTTTGCAATCGGTCTCGAGCAGGTGGTCTCGAACGGCGTGCCTGGTCCCGGCGCCGGCTTCATCGAGGTTGCCGGCGGCAGCGATACCTACACGCTCGAGATCACCCGCCCGCTCGCAATCTTCGCCCAGGAACTGCAAGGCTCGTGTGCGTTTCACTGGTCCATGACCGATCCCCGCGGTGCGACGGTCTTCTTCGACTTCGCGATATGCGTCGCTTCGCCCGGCCCGCGCGAGCTCCTGATCCCCGGGACCTACACCGTGACCGTGGTCGGGACCGGGGCGTCGGTCGGGGCCTACTCGTTCATCCTCTGGCAGCTCGAGGAACCGCAGGAGTTCGCCATTGAACTGGAGCAGACGATCTCCAACGGCGTGCCCGCGGCTGGAGCCGGTCGACTCGAAGAGCCCGGCTCAATTGACATCTACACCCTCGAGGTCGAAGCCGGGGCGGCGATCTACGTTGATGAGATCGCCGGGAACTGCGCGCTCAAGTGGACGGCGTTCAGTCCCTCCGGAGCGGTGCTCTTCGTCGACGGCGCCTTCTGCACCGGCGATCCCGCTGCACGGATTCTCGACGAGACCGGGGAGTGGTCGTTCGTGGTGAGTGCCCCGAGCGGCACCACCGGCACCTATTCCTTCCGGCTCTGGTCACTCGAGGCTCCCCAGTCGTTCGCACTCGCGCTCGGCGAGACGGTCGCGTCGGGATCTCCGGCGCTCGGCGCCGGCGTGCTGGAGGAGCCGGGAGCAATCGACGAGTACACGATTGCGCTGTCGGCCGGGCAGCTTGTCTACTTCGACGAGCTGTCAGGCGGGTGCGGAATCACATGGCGTCTGATCGATCCCAACGGCGCCACCATCTTCATCGATGGCGCGATCTGCGTGAGCGATCCCGGCGAGATCTCAATCGCCACGAGCGGCATTCATCAACTCGTCGTCCAGGGATCCAATGGAGCATTCGGGGCCTACAGCTTCAGGACGCTGCTGGTGAACCCACCGCAGGTGTTCGAGATCGGCGTGGACGAAATCGTCTCGGAAGGGATGCCGGCCGCCGGCGCGGGCTCGATCGAGATGAGCGGGTCGGTCGATGTCTACCTCCTGATGCTCGATGAGGATGCCGACGTGTGCGTGGTCGAGCTGAGCAGTTCGTCCTGTTCGCTGCAATGGAGCGCTTCCACGCCCGAGGGAGCCACGCTCTTTGAGGATCCCGCCAACTGCGTGGGGAACCCCGGTCGATTCACCCATCTCGCCGCCGGCCTCTACACCATCAGCGTCTCCGGCTCGAACGGCGCGACCGGTATCTACTCCTTCGTCGTGGAGCCCGGCCGACAGGCCGATCTGGACGGCGACTGCGAGATCTCCGGCGGTGATCTCGGCCTCCTCCTCGCGGCCTGGGGACCCTGCCCGGAAAAGGGTGCCTGCGATGCCGATCTCGATGGCGACGGTGTCGTCGGCGGCGCCGATCTCGGCATGCTGCTCGGCATGTGGGGCGAGTAGCGGGAGGAGGCGTCGTGTGCGGATTGGGGCCTGCGACTCCTGCGTGGCCTGTCCCGAGGACCTGACTGGAGAGTGCGTGGTGGACGGGGCCGACCTCGGAGTCGTCCTCGCAGCCTGGAGCGAGTAGCAGGAGCGTGCTCCCGCTCGCGTGACTCGCGAACGGACCGCCCCCCGCGCAGAACCTGTCAAAGGGTCTGTGTGCAAAATATCGCACCCCGCGCCCGCGCCGTCCGTGCAACCCACTGCTCATTCCTGATCCCTCTTCCCTCTTCCCTCTTCCGTCCCCCCGCGCACCACCCCCGCGCCCGCGGCGTCCGTGCAACCCTCCCCCTCTCTACCATCGCCCCGTGATTGCTCGGCGGTATCTCATCCCCTTTCGAACGCTGCTCCTGCCGCACATCTTCACCGACACCCTGGTGATCGGTGGGGGAGTGGCGGGGCTGAGCGCCGCCATCGAAGCCGCGGCGCACGGGAACGTGATTCTGCTCGGCAAGGATGTCGCCGATCTTTCCAACACCGCGTGGGCCCAAGGGGGGATCGCGGCGGCGCTGGCCGCCGACGACTCGCCCGATGCGCATGCCGACGACACCTTCATCGCCGGCGCCGGACTGTGCGAGCCGGCGGCGGTGCGCACGCTGGTCGAGGAGGGTCCCGAGGCGATCCAGTGGATCGGCGAGCTGGGCATGCGTTTCGACCGCGACGGTGCCGGTGGATTGATCCTCGGCCGCGAAGGGGGCCACCATCGGGCCCGCATCGCCCACACCGACGGCGACGCCACCGGGCGCGAACTGATGCGCTGCCTGCGGGCTGCCGCGGCGGCACGCGAACAGATCCGCATCTTCGATCGCTGCTTCTCACTTGACCTCCTGACGCCCTCGGCCGACAACGGTCGCGGCGAGGCTCGCGTGCTCGGCGCAATCACCTGGCATCCCAAGCATGGTCTTCAGATCGTCTGGGCCCGATCGACCATCCTCGCCAGCGGCGGCGCCGGGCAGGTGTACCGCGAGACGACCAATCCCAAGGTGGCCACGGGAGACGGTCTGGCGATGGCGTGGCGAGCGGGCGCCGAGATCGCCGATCTGGAGTTCATGCAGTTCCACCCGACCACGCTGTACGTCGCCGGCGCGGCTCGATCGCTGATCTCCGAGGCGGTCCGCGGCGAAGGAGCGTTCCTCGTCGATCGCGAGGGAGCCCGTTTCATGGCCGCGTATCACCCGATGGGTGAACTGGCCCCGCGCGATGTGGTCAGCCGAGCCATCACCGACCACCTGGCCCGCACCCGTCAGGCCAATGTCTTCCTCGATGCGCGACACTTCGGCGCGGGGACCTTTGGATCGCGTTTTCCAGGGCTGATGAAGATGCTCGCGGCGTTCGACCTCGACCCCGAGACCGATCTCATTCCCGTCTATCCCGCGGCCCATTACACCGTCGGCGGCGTCTGGAGCGACCTCGAGGGCCGCACCTCGCTCCGCGGCCTCTTCGCTTGCGGCGAGGCCGCCTGCAACGGTCTTCACGGGGCCAACCGCCTCGCCAGCAACAGCCTGCTCGAGGGACTGGTGTACGGACGGCGCGCCGGCCGAGCCTCGGCCATGGAGACCAACGGCGGGGGCGGTCCGGTGCAGATCATCAGCGACATCCGGCTGTCGGAACTCGGCGAGCTCGACCTGAGCGACGTCCGCTCCAGTCTGCGAAGCGCCATGTGGCGCAACGTCGGCATCGAGCGCAGCGGCACCAAGCTGACCGACGTCGTCGACATGTTCGAGTTCTGGCAGCGCTACACCCTCGACAAGATCTTCGACGACCCGCAGGGGTGGGAGACGCAGAACCTGCTGACCGTCGGGTCGCTGATGACCCGCTCCGCGGCGTGGCGCTGCGAAAGCCGCGGAACGCACTTCCGTCTCGATCATCCGGGTGAACGCGACGAGTTCCACGGTCACTCCATCTGGCACCGCGATGAGGATGGACCGCGCCTGCGGGCGATTGCGCCCTACCTCAGCGCCTCGGTTGGGACATCCGATCTGGTCGTGGAGCGGGTGAAGACGTGAGCGGCGGGAGGGGACGAAGCCTGATCCGAGTGCTGGTCCAGCACCTGATTGGCGGCGCCCTGGCCGCGGTCATGGTCAGCGTGGTCGGTTCGGGCTGCGAGCGCTACCGCATCGAGCGGCACACCCGTCCATCCTTCTATCACAGTGCGTCGTCCGAGCCGCTCCCGGATCGGCTGGAGATGCCCGATGGAACGATCATCGAGTATCGCGACGCCGTGCCGCAGAAGCCCACCAGCACCAACGAGGACGGCGAACTGCTCCAGATCCGCGAGGAACTGGAGGACGGATCGGTCGTGCTCAGATGCATCGTCCCCGAGCACGTGATCGCCAACGCGATGACCTGCATCCGCAACAGCGAGTACGAGCTGATGTGGAACCAGCTCCTCTCGAAGCGCACCCGACTTGCGTACGCGTCGCGCGAAGAGGGGTTGGCCGAGTTCGCGGAGTTCATGGATCTGGAGCGCGCCCCGATCATGGAGACGCTCAATCGAATGAGCTTCGGCTTCCTCGGGCAGGATGTGATCCTCGAGTCCGCCGGGCAGGGCATGATGCAGGTGCGGTTCAGTCCCCGACTGGCCAGCCAGTTCAAGTACAAGTACGTCGAGATGGTGATGGAAGATGGGTTGATGCGACTGCTGGTGATTCGGTAGCGACGGGGAATCCACCGACTTCAGTTGCCGCCGGGAATAGGGGTCGACCCGAGCGAGCCGATCAGTAGCATGGGGTCATCCGCCCTTTGGAGGAGCGGCGCCGAGTTGGCGCGGCGGGGGCGGATGCAACGCATGGTGGAGCACACGATGATCACTCTTCGATACGGACTCGCTGCGGCGAGCCTCGTCATGTCCTCGGCGATCGCCGATGTCTCGTCGGTTCTGGTGAAGGAAGGCGACTTCGTCCCCAGGACGATCGAGACGATCGACGTTCTCAACGATCCGACCATCGATGGCAAGGGACGAGTCGGATTCACGGGATCGGTCACGAGCGGCGATCGCTTCGTCTGGTGGAACGACGGGGCCATCTGGTACAACAGCGCCGCGCTTCCCGTGATCCTGACCGGGGCGGAGAGCACCTGCGGGGTTTCCGACGAGGGTGGCTGGATCTACAGCCCCGCCGAGGGCGGTCTCGATGCCGTCTGGAGCAACGGCGTGTCGCTTCAGAAGGACACCGATCCGGCCGTCGATTTCCGCGGTCAGTTCATCACCTTCTGCAGCCGACCACAGATGAGCGCCAACGGCGTGCGCACCTGGATCGCCGGCGTGGGTCCGACGCAGGGCGGCGGTACGAACTTCCGGGCCCTGATGGTCGAGGGCTCGTCGATTCTGACGGCGGGTGACGTCTTCGACGGCCTCGCCATCGCCAGCGGAAGCGGCCTGGGCTTCGCCTATGACTTCTCGCCCAATGGCGCCAACTTCATCATCAAGGCGGTGGTGAACGCGGCCGCGACCGAGAATGACGTGATGATCGTCGGCGACTCGCTGGTGGCGCGAGAGGGACAGCCGACCGGATTCGGCGACAACTGGGCGCTCTTCGATGATGTCGGGATCAACGACAGCGGCCAGTACGCCTTCTCGGGCGACACCAACGGCCCGGTGGCCACCGACGGATTCATCGTCCGCAACAACGCCGTCGTGGCTCGCGAGGGCACGGCCATCGCCGGACTGACACCGACGGGAAATCCGCGGGCCGTCTCGATTGCCAACAACGGCCGGATCGGTGCGATCTGGGCCACCAACGCGGGCGAGGCGCTGTTCCTGTTCACTCAGAACGGGACCGACGGCTACGACGCGGAGGTCCTGCTCAAGGTGGGCGACCTCGTCGACACCGACAATGACGGCATCGGCGACGCGGCGGTGCTCGACTTCAATGCGGCAACTGTCGTCGGTCCCGGGCTCCGGTTGGCGGAGCGGTGTGCGTCGTTTGTGAACGTGGATCTCGCTCTTCCGACGGCCGAACGTGAGGCCATCGTGCGGGTTCCGATGCCCGAGTTCGGACTGCTTGCCGATCTCACCGGCGATGGCATCGTGGATGGCGCCGATCTGGGCGAGTTGCTGGCGGGCTGGGGTGAAGCGGGGCCGAGCGACCTGAACTGCGACGGCACCACCGATGGCGCCGATCTCGGCGTTCTTCTGGCGAACTGGAGCCGCTGAGCCGCACGATCCTCGGTTGGCGAGGTGATCATGTCAGCGAAGATGGCCGGATCGGGGCGTGAAGGCGCGCCCCGGTCCGGCCACTTCAATATCCTGCCGACATGTCCGCCGTTGAACGCCGGCTGCTCGAAGCACGCCGCGACCTGATCGAAGTCTCGAACCGCACGCGCCTCCTGAACACCCGGTTCGAGCGTTCCGGCGTGCACATCGTCGGCGAGCGCAGCGACGAGGTGTACCGCCTGCTGGTCGACGAGGGTCGATCGATGACAATCGCTCCCGGCGACGGAGCCGCGTCGGGCGAGGCCGATCCGCCGCCGCCCGCGGCCGATGAGGCGCCTCTCTCGACGCCAGCAGGCGCACAGCCTGTTGCGGAGCCTGTTGCGGAGCCTGTTGCGGAGCGCGCCACGGAGCCCCCCACGGAGACCCCCACGGAGCCCCCCGCGGAGCCCGTCACCGCGGGTCCCGACGACCCCACCGCCAACCCATCGGTCGAGCCGCTCCCGCATCAGCTCGACGGTCATCTCCAGAGCGATCTCGATGGCCCATCGATCGAGCGCCGACTGCTCCGCATGCAGTACGAGGCCCGTTCGCAGCAGGAGGAGCAGGGCGTCAACATCCTTCATCTGGCCTTGGGATTCGAGTCGCCGAGCCAGACCTCGCCTCGCTACGCGCCGCTGCTGCTCGTGCCTGTCACCCTCGAGCGTTCGCGAGCCGGAGCGATCTTTCGGATCGCGGCAACCGACGACGAGCCGACGATCAACCTCTCGCTTCGCGAGAAGCTCGCGGGTGCATTCGGGGTCGCCCTGCCCGACCTCGCGCCCGGCGGAGGATCGCCAGGTGCAGGGCGAGATGCGCAACCCGGAGCCGAAGGCGATGACACGCTTCGTCCCGCCGCATACGCCCAGGCGGTCGCAGCGGCGGTCGCCGGTCAGCCTCGTTGGCGCGTGCACGCCAACGAGATCTATCTCGGCTTCTTCTCCTTCGCCCGGTTTCTGATGTTCCGCGATCTCGATTGCGCGGCGTGGCCGCAGGGGAAGCGGCTCGATGCCCATGCCCTGATTGCTGGCCTTCTCACGGGCGCGGCTCCCCCGCAGCCTGCGCCGATTGCCGGCGACGACGACTTCCTCGATGAGATCCTTCCACCCGAGCGGTGTCTGCACGTCGTCGACGCCGACAGCTCGCAGACGCTGGCGGTGGCGGATGTGGTCCACGCGAAGCGCAGTCTGGTCGTGCAGGGGCCTCCGGGAACGGGGAAGAGTCAGACGATTGCCAACATCATCGCGGGAGCTGTCGCCGCCGGTTCGCGAGTCCTCTTCGTGGCCGAGAAGCGGGCGGCGCTCGACGTGGTCAAGCGCCGCCTCGATGCGGTCGGGCTCGGGCCGCTCTGCCTCGAGCTGCACAGCACCAAAGCCAACCGCCGGGCGATCCTGCGGGAACTCGACGCGACGCTCCAGCTCGGTCGACCGCGAGGCGGCGGCGGCGACGGCGCCTCGGAACAGATGGCCCGGCTGGGCGAGGTGCAGAGGACGCTGAATCTGCACGCTCGTCGGATGCACGAGCGCGATTTGGTGAGTGGACTCTCGCTCTACCACGTCGTGGTGGGGCTCGCTGCCTTGGAATCGCAGCGGAAACCGTGGCAGGTTCTCGCACTCGATGGCTGCGAGCGCTGGTCGGAGACGGAGCGCAGCGCACGGCGCGATGCGGTCGCGGCCGCCGCGGACGCGATTGCAAAGGGCGGACGACCGGATCAGCACCCCTGGCGCGGGGCCTCGCTCGAGAGCATGCTGCCGAGCGAATCCGAGCGACTCGCGGCGCGCCTCGAAGCGCTTGATCGACGCCTGGCCGCGCTCGAGCAGACGGCCGCCACGCTGCGTGACGCACTCGTGGAGGCTGGTCGCCAGGAGGTCGCAGACGTCGCCCTCTCTTCACGGACGGCGAGGCTGATTGCGTTCGACGAGCTTGCCGCAATCGAGCGAACGGTCGCTCTCGTCGAACACGTGCGAGCCCTCCCGGAGCGAACCGCCGCCGCCCTCGCGGCCCGTGTCGCTGAGGACCCGTCGGCCTCGGGCCGCATCGAGCTGGACGTGGCATCCGCGGCGGAGATCGTGGGGTCGCTGCGGGACCTGAAGAGGCGCGAAGAGTCCCTCCGACCCCGCCTGGCCCCCGGCGCCGACAGCGCCGACAGCGCCGACAGCGCCGACAGCGCCGACAGCGCCGACAGCGCCGACAGCGCCGACAGCGCCGACAGCGCCGACAGCGCCGACATCGGGGCGCTGCGCCGGGAGATTGCCCAGCGACGGCAGTCGATCCTGCGGGTCATCTCCCCCTCGTGGTATCGCCTCCGCCGCAGCGCCCGAGCCCTCGCCTCAGTCGCCGAACTCGCGGCGAGCCGACCGAAGGGTGTCGAGGCGGAGGTTGCCCTTCTCGACGAGATCATCGCGCTGCAGACGGCGCGGCGCGGGCTCGAGGCCCGTCACGCACTCGCGGCACAACTCTTCGGAGGCTCGTGGCAGGGTGATCGCAGCGACGCGGCACTCCTCGAGTCGATGGTCGAGTGGATCCGCGCGGGGCAGAAGGTCGAGCTGCCGAGCGGCTTCTCCGGTCTCGCCGCAGTGCGAATGCGGTGGTCGACGATCGATTGCGATCCGGTCCGGGCCGCGGCCGGACAGGCGCGTCAGTCGTGGGAGGCGTGCGCCCGCGACCTTGTTCTTGAGGCGAAGGAAGCATTTGGTGCGGCGACCTGGATCGAGGTTGCAATCGCCCGTCTTCGCGAGCGAGTCGCGGCATGGCGGGCCGAGCCGAGGCGGCTTGACGAGTGGATCGCGATGCGCCGTCGACTCGCGGTACTGGGCGACTCCGGGGTCGGGACCATCGCGGCGGGACTTGCCTGCGGCGAGATCGATCATCGCGAGGCGGTCGAGCAGTTCGAGCACGCCTATTTCGAAGCGACGCTGAAGCGACTCGATCCGGATGGTCGCGTGCTGCGGTTCGATGCCGAAGAGCACGAGCGGCTGCGATCCCGCTTCATCGCCCTCGATCGTGAACGGATGGCCCATGCCCGAGCCGAAGCGGCCCTGCGCCACTACGAGCGACTGCCCCGACCGGAGGACCAGCTCGGGCAGATGGGACTGGTTCGTCGCGAGATCCAGAAGAAGAGTCGCCATCTGCCGATGCGTCGTCTGCTGAGCGAGGCCGGCGAGGCGATTCAGCGGATCAAGCCGCTCTTCATGATGAGCCCGCTGAGCGTGGCCCAGTTCCTCGAGCCTGGCGGAATCGAGTTCGACATCGTGGTGTTCGACGAAGCCAGTCAGGTGCGTCCGGTGGACGCGCTCGGAGCGATTGCCCGACTCGCCGCGAAGGGCCAGCTGGTGGTCGTCGGCGATGACCGTCAGCTTCCACCGACCAGCTTCTTTCGTGCCGAGATGGACGAGGAGGTCGAGGCCGCCGGCGAGGACGACTCCGGCTCGGTCCGCGACCTCGAGAGCATCCTCGGCGTCTGCACTGCCGCGGGGCTTCCGAATCGGATGCTCCGCTGGCACTACCGAAGCGAACACCATTCGCTCATCGCCGTCTCCAATCAGCTCTTCTACGACTCTCGACTCCATGTGGTGCCCAGCCCGAGTGCCCGCAGCGAGCGAGCCGGTCTCTCGATGATCCATCTGCCCGCGGCCACCTTCGATCGCGGGGGCGGGGCGGTGAATCGCGACGAGGCCCGGGCGGTTGCAGCGGCGGTGATGGCCCACGCCCGCGCCCAATCCGGCCAGTCACCGGGCGAGTCGCTCGGCGTTGGGACCTTTTCGGTGCGACAGCGCGATGCGATCCTCGACGAGCTCGAGACACTCCGCCGGGCCAGTCCCGAGACCGAGTCGTTCTTTTCGGAGAACGGGGCCGACGCCGGCGCCGAGCCCTTCTTCGTCAAGAACCTCGAGAACATCCAGGGCGACGAGCGCGACGTCATCTTCATCTCCGTCGGGTATGGACGAAGTGCAGAGGGCAAGCTCTCGATGCACTTCGGGCCGGTCTCCAACAGCGGAGGTGAGCGGCGACTCAATGTGCTCATGACCCGCGCCAAGCGCCGCTGCGTCATGTTCAGTTCGATCACCGATGACGAGATCGACACCGAGCGGGCCACGGGACTGGGGCCCGCGGCACTCAAGGCATTTCTTCGGGCGGCGCGCACCGGCGAGCTGGGAGGCAGTTCGAGTCTGCCACTCGACGCGGACCCGCTCGCGGCCCTGGCGGGGATTCAGCTTCGGCAGTCGGGATATGCGACGGCGCTTGATGTCGGCGTCGGCGGACTGCGAGTCGAGTTGGCGCTCAAGCAGGCCGAACTGTCGCCTCAGTTTCTGCTGGGCGTCGAGACCGACGGTCCGGCGTACGGCGAGGCCCGAACGGCGCGGGATCGTGAACGGACTCGCGGGGCGGTGCTCGAGGCCCGGGGGTGGAGGTTGTCCCGGCTCTTCGCCTCAAGCTGGTATCGCCGGCGCGACGAGTCGGTCGCGGCCATTGTCGCGGCGGCGCAGACTGCGAAGGCGGCGGTCGAGGAGGCGGCCCGCGAACAGGCGATGGGCGATTCACGCGTCGAGACTGCGGAAGTGTCCGATTGGCGCCCAGCGGAGTCGCCACCAGGTGCGGCCAGCGCCGCTGCGACAGCGAGCCCGCCGCCTCCGATTCTGCGTGATGTCGCGGCGCGGACGGCAGAATCAATTGCGCCTCTCGTGGTTGCCTACGAAGTCGCCCAGGTGGGCGTGCCCGCCCGCACCAGACCCAACGAAGTGCCCGGCGAACGACTGCGGGCAATTGTCGAGGCAATCGTCGAAGCGGAGGGGCCCCTCCACGAGGAGGAGCTCGAGCGGCGGATGATCAGCCTGTGGGGACTGCGGCGAACCAGTGCGTCCATGCAGGAGGCGGTCGACACCGGTGTGACCCTCGCCCTTCTGGCGAAGTCGATCGAGCGCGAGGGGCAGTTCCTCGACCGCCCGCAGTCCAAGCGCCGCGCCGAGCCTCGGCTTCCGCGCACCCGGAGCGCGGTCGCCCTGCCATCGCTCCGCCGCCCGGAGCTGCTGCCGCCGTCCGAGATCCGCACGCTCATGCAGGCCATCGTCACCAGACACTTCGGGATCGACCGCGACACGTTGATCGTCGAAACCCGCAAGCAACTTGGACTGGGGACCACGACCGCGGCGATCCGCGAGCTCTTCGATGCCCGGCTCGGCGAACTGGTCGGTTCGGGGATGCTCCTCGAAGGCGGCCGCGGACTCTCGGCCGGGACGAACGCGAACGCGAACACGAACACGAGCACCTCGCACGAGCCCTCCTCGGGAGCACCCACGCCATGACGGAACCTCATCCCCAGTCGGAGTCCGACGCGTCGCCGGAGGTGCTCAGATCATCCATCGAATCCACCACCGCGTGCTCGACCACATTCGAACGACCGTCGAGGAGTGACGCCAATTCGCGGGTTGCGAGGGCATAATCAACGCCAATGAACCGATCCTTCTCCCGTCGTCGCTTCCTCGCCGCATCCGGTGGCGCACTTGCGGTTCCGTGGGTGGTCGGCGCCGCCTCGCCGGCGCAGGCCGCGAGCGCCGCTCAGGACTCGACGAGAGCCTCCGCAGCAGGCCCGCCGGGGACGACACCCCCGAGTGAACGCATCGGTCTCGGCGTCATCGGCGTCGGGATTCAGAACCGCTCTCACCTCGGTCGCCTGGTGAAGCGCAATGACGTCCGCGTGCTGGCGGTCTGCGACGTCGATACCGTGCGTCGCGAGGCCGCGAAGAAGCTCGTCGACGAGGCCTACGGCAACAGCGACTGCGCCGCATATGTGGAAGACGGCGACGTGCTGGCCCGAAAGGACATCGACGCCGTGGTCATCGCCACGCCGGACCATTGGCATGCGATCCAGGTGATCGCCGCGTGCCGCGCCAAGAAGGACATCTACTGCGAGAAGCCGCTCTCGCTCTCGATTGCCGAAGCCAAGCGGATGATCGACATCGTGCGCGAGCACGACCGGGTCTTCCAGACCGGCAGTCAGCAGCGCACCGAGTTCGGGGCGATCTTCGCCCGGGCGTGCGAACTGGTTCGAAACGGACGAATCGGCAAGGTGCTCAACGTCAGCGTCGGAGTGGGCGATCCGTCGACCTTCTGCACCCTTCCCGAAGAGCCGCTCGAGCCCGGACTCGAGTGGAATCGCTGGCTCGGCCCCGCTGCCGCGCGCCCGTACAACAGCGTGCTCAGTCCGCGCGGCGTGCACGGGCACTATCCCAAGTGGCGCGAGTACCGCGAGTACTCGGGTGGCTACACCACCGACATGGGGGCGCACCACTTCGACATCGTGCAGTGGGCCCTCAAGGCGGATGAGTCGGGACCGGTGCTGGTCACGCCGCCGCTGGGATGGAAGGCCGACCCGAATCCGAAGCCAGGCACTGCACGAGGCGCGGCGTTGCGCTACGCCAACGGCACCGTGGTCACCCACGGCGGACCGAGCGGAGCGACCTTCATCGGAACCGACGGCATGATCCATGTCGATCGGGGACGGATTGCCTCGGTCTCGGAGGAGATTCTGAAGACTCCTCTCGGTGAGAACGACGAGAAGCTTCCGCGCCCCGGCGATCACTTCACCGACTGGATCGACTGCATCCGATTGCGCCGTCGACCGGTGTGCGATGTCGAGGTTGGAGCGCGGTCGGTGACCTGCTGCCATCTCATCAATCTGGCCTACTGGTACGGCCGTCCACTGCGCTGGGACCCGCAGACATGGACCTTCTCGGGCGACCCCGAGGCCGAGCTGTGGAAGGATGTGCCGCGCCGCGAAGGCTACTCGCTGGCGTGATGATGGTGACCTGACCCGACTGATGAATGACTCAACACCCCTTTCGGAGTATCGCTCGATGAACCGTGCAAGCCGCCGGGAGTTCCTCTCGCATATGGGCGTTGCCGCGACCGCATTGGTCGCCGCGCCGTCGCTCTTCGCCGGTGTGCGAACGAAAGACAAGAGCGGGTTGGCGCCGCCGACTCTTGGTGAGGGCGAGCATCAGTACGAATGCGTGCACGACTGGGCCAGGCTGCCGGCCGAGATCGCCTTCGGAAACACTCACGGGGTCGCAGTCGATGCCGCGGGGTTCGTCTACATCAAGCACACCGTCCACGCCTCGAGCTCGCGGCCCGATGCACTCTGCGTCTTCGATCCCAACGGAGCGTTCGTGCGTTCGTTCGGCGCCGAGTTTCAGGGCGGCGCCCACGGGCTCCTGCTGAGTCGCGAGAAGGAGGGCGAGTTCCTCTATCTCGCCGACTGCAACCGTGGTGTGGTCGTCAAGTGCGACCTCAAGGGCGAGCAGGTCTGGACCCGCAGCGTGCCCGAGGAATCAGGGCTCTACGCGAATCTCGCGGAGTACAAGCCGACCAATGTCGCCCAGGTGCCCGACTCCCTCGACAGTCCATTCGCCGGCCATCTCTACATCGCCGACGGCTACGGCAAAAGCTGGATTCATCACTACGACGCGGCGGGCACGTATCTGCGCTCCTTCGGCGGCCCCGGGCGCGAGCGTGGCCAGGTGAGCTGCCCACACGGGATCTTCGTGGACACCCGCGGCGGCGAGGCCCGGCTCGTCGTTGCCGATCGATCGAATCGACGGCTCCAGTACTTCACCCTCGACGGTCGCCACCTCTCCTTTGTGACCGACGGCGTGCGGGCTCCGTGCCACTTCGATACCTGCGGAGGGATGCACGGCGGCCTGCTCCTCGTGCCCGATCTCGAGGGGCGCGTGACGCTTCTCGACGGCGAGAACCGCCCCGTGGCCCAACTCGGCGACGGCTGGACCGACGAGCGCAAGTTCGCCCTTCGCGACAAGAGCCGCGAGCAGTTCATCCCCGGTCAATTCATCGCCCCGCACGCCGCCTGCTTCGACGCCAAGGGCGACATCTTCGTGGTCGAGTGGGTGGAGGTGGGGAGGGTGACGAAGCTTCGGCGCGTGGGGTGAGAGCGGCGCTGAGGGGAGCGACGGCTCTCGCCGGCGGGGTCGTCGGCTTCGCCGACTCCTGAGGTGTGCCGCGTGCGCGGCCCCTGTGTGGCGCTCGGCACGATCGACGCGGCGCTGGCTGCGCCCGCTTGGTCGATCGAGTCGAGCGGAAAGATTGGGGGGGGGCAGGTGAGGTGTTCGAGGCCACGGTTGGCACGCCAACCGTGCCTTCGCCCCCGGGCGTGACATCGCCCCCTTGGACCGCCGAGCACCAGCTCGGCCAGATGGTCCGGTGCGCAGAACTGAAGCGCATTCGCATGTGGTGGCGTCGCGCGCAGGAGGTTGGTGACACGGAGGTCACGGAGAACACGGAGGAAGAGGGAGCGGGGGCG
>Ga0163146_10001101_pt1 | contig 38841 bp, 40 predicted proteins | sample OliLakLV19MP7G1_FD_148648 | JGI IMG/M metagenome (GOLD analysis project Ga0163146, IMG submission 148648) | Freshwater microbial mat bacterial communities from Lake Vanda, McMurdo Dry Valleys, Antarctica - Oligotrophic Lake LV.19.MP7.G1 | ecosystem: Environmental > Aquatic > Freshwater > Lake >...
TTAACGCCAACGATCGTCAGCGATGGATACGCTGTAGTTTGTGGTAACGCAGTTGGCGAAGTCAAGCTTTTCATATCCATGATGGGTACTGCACTCGCCATATTAACTCCATCATTAGAATACGCAGGCAACCGATCGAGAGTGTGCCTCCTTAGAAAGATTTCGACACGCGGTAGAGATGCTTTTAGAAGATGACTGAGTGCTACATCTCATGGAAGTAACGACGCACTTGCTTACCCTTCGCGTTGCTTGCCATCATGCCTGACGACTTAAAACAGTCGATCGTCAGCATGATTAATTCGCTAGGACGACCGCGCTGTGGATTTTTGCAGGCAATCCTGCAAAAATCGATGCCTTCCTCAAAGTTAGAAAGCAGAGTCTCTTTAACCGTTGACTTCCTTGTTCAACCAATCCAGCGCCAAGCGTAGTCAAAATCAACCGAGAACTCATCGGCAGATGCCAATAGAGACGCAGCGGTGTCTAAGGAAAATTGTGATTTTGTGGTGGTCATAAATTTAGCCTCCTACTGTTCTGGGCTACAAAACGGGAAGACTGGGTCTGTTCCCTGTTCATGGCTTGGCTATGGTGAGTCGCTACTACTCTTGGTGACTCTCATGAAATTCAAGCGTCTCGCTCTCGTTACAGTTACGGTTATGGTTATGGGTGTGCTTCTCCCGTCTGCTGCCCACGCGGTGCAGTGGGTAAAGGTCGCAGTGGCTGAAGACGGTATGAACTTTTATCTGGATACCGATTCTCAAACGACGGGGTAACACGGTGCAGTATTGGAGTTACGGTGTATTCAGTCAGCCAGACGAAAACGGTGTGACCAGCGTCAAAGTTTTCAGATCGATGAACTGCGCTACCGGGGACTATCGCCTGTTGAGGGAAATTAACTATGCGGGTGGCAGCGTTGTATCAGACACAAAAAGCGGCGATGTTCTCGTGACGGTACCCGGAACCGTAGGCGAGGCAGCTTTCAAGCGCGTCTGTCGGCGCTAGTCTTCATTCTTGAATACGCATTAAGCAAGGGGTCGATCGCAACCCCTTTTGCTTTGGCTGAAACTGCTGCGATCGCGCCACTCACGACTCCTCACCCTTAGCCTGCTCTTTCTGCCAGGTAATCGGCTCGACAGTACCCTGGAACTCTCTGCTAAAGCGCTGCACCCACGCCGCGACCGTTGCTAGTGACTGACGATCACACTCAATCCAGTCAACCCAATCAAACTGCTGCAAATTAAGCTGTGCGCCCATCAACCGCGCCTGTTTCTCCTCATATTGCGCCCCGGCAGGGTTAGCCTTCACGCCCAGCGCTAACTTCTGACGATAGGGTTGCGCCCGTGCCGATCCCGGTTTGGGTGGAAACGTCCCCCGCAGCCACAACGTACCACCGCGCCGCTCAATGCTCACAGGCAGCTTAGAAGCCTTCAAACGCCCGTTAGACTGCTATGCGTCCATCGATATCCGCTCCGTTCTGAGGCACTGTAACCAGATCTGTCATCGTTTTACATGGCTGATTCTGGCACAAACTGACCTATTCAGGCACAAGCTGCCATAACTAGGATGTACCCCAGAACAGCTTCAGGAAGGATGAAAGTGAATGCCAGGACGGGGACTTGAACCCCGGACACGAGGATTTTCAGTCCTCTGCTCTACCAACTGAGCTATCCCGGCGGAGATTTAGCGCTTAATCAACTTAGCAAACCTATGTAACCAAATGCAAGCTAATTCTTGGAAAGGGGCGATCGCACGGCTGAGACAATGTGTGTAGCCAAAGTAGGAAGCTAGTCTCATGCGGCAGAATGGGACTATGCGGTATCGTTCTACTGCTGATTCCTTCATTTTCTAACGCATGGACTGGCAGGAAATTTCTGGCAACTGGGTCTTGGTGCCACCACGACCCACTGCGATCGTGCATTTTCTCGGTGGCGCGTTTGTGGCGACCGCTCCTCACGTCACCTATCGCCGTTTTTTAGAGCAACTGGCAGTGCAAGGGTACGTCATTGTTGCCACACCGTTTGTGAACACGTTTGACCATACCGCGATCGCAAAAAACGTGCTCAAGGAGTTCGATCGAGCTTTGGAGACGCTTTATACCAAGGTTCTCCGCAAACGCTACCTGCCGATCTACGGTGTCGGGCACAGCATGGGCTGCAAGCTGCATTTGCTCATCGGCAGTCTGTTTCCCGTAGAGCGGGCGGGCAATATCTTGATCGCTTTCAATAATTTCTCGGCGCGCAATGCCGTTCCGTTAGTGGAGCAATTTTCACCTGTTTTCGCGGTTGAATTTACACCGTCACCACTGGAAACAAACCAGCTTGTGGCTGACAGCTATCAGGTACGCCGGAATTTGCTAGTGAAATTTACGAACGACACGATCGATCAAACGGTTGCTTTGGCAGATGTCTTGCAAACCCGCTTTCCAGGCATGATTGCTACTCAAACGCTCTCTGGCAACCATCTCACGCCGCTGGGTCCTGATGTGAGTTGGCAAGCAGGCGCAGTGTTCACACCCTTTGACGCGATCGGGCAATGGGTGCGCCAGGAGGTTTACCGAGAACTCCATCAACTAGAACGGACAGTCTTGCGCTGGCTTGATCCATTAGCCTCTCTCAGCTAGAACCCGCGTTGCTGGACTATAGGCGTAGACACAGACCTCTAGTCTCTTCTGCACAGAATGCACAGCATAATCTAACTTCCGCATACTTCGTTAGGTCATTGGCGATGACATTTTTCAAGCCTCTATTGCAAGTAGGGATGATTTTTTTACTCACCGCTCTTTTGTGTGCCGTGCTAGTGGAGCTTCTACAAGCAAGCCCCCTGTGCAGCATTGGTTTTTTCTTCATCGGTACGCTGGCTGTGGTCTTAACCGCTGACGCTCTTTAGTTAGGTGTTCCAGTTAACTGAAACAAAAGCTGGTCAGCGACGTAAAGACGTTAGCTTAACCCAAGGCGATTTTAATGAAAGGGGTATCAGCGCAGGTCTCGCTTTTAATGTAGACAAAATGTTCACACCAAGCCCGAGCCATGTTTGAGGGCGACGCGCCTTAGCGAGGCTCGAATCTCATGATAGGATTCATTGAATTTAGAGCGATCACTGTAGGGATGCCGATGGACACTGAAGCTGACGTTGAGAGGAACGGGCTGATGGACATTGAAGCGGTACAAAAAACGCTCAACCGTTCTAGAGCCTCGATTTATCGGTACGCCAATACTGATGCAACGGCTCTAAATCCGCCCTACAGCCCAACCCTGTTGAACCCCGAATTGCGCTTGCACAAGGATGACGTGTTGCTTTTCCACCCCAATGAAGTTGCCCGCTTCGCTCGGGATGTGTTAAAGATGAAGCAGGTCACGATTGAAGTGCGTGAAGCTCCTCCCACTCCAACACAAGAATTGCTACAGGCAATATTGGCAGAATTGCAAAGCATTCATGCGTTACTGAAGGAGCGATCGTAGGGGAGGCTAGGGCTAACGTTGAGTTTGTTTACTAGAGTCCACTACCTAAGACGTACTCGTTAGAATAATCGCTAGAGTGACACGAAGCGAAACATCGGTTGGATTCGTTAGACTAATATTTGATGCACAGAGATTTTTATGGAGCCAGAGAGTCAGTCTGTTAGCCCGTCTGAGCAATCGACCAATTGGGCGGCAGGCATGATTGGGGTTGCGATCGCCATTTTGACCCTCATTGCGCCCTTAGCAGTGATTGCTTACTATTCAGGCGGTTCAGACTCGTTGCCCTCTAGTGGCTATGTCTTGCCTCAAGCGAGCGGTCGTTAGGGCATGAGCCATTTTTTGGCGATCGCGCTTGCGTGAAGGGAGCAAGATCTTGCAAAATAAATGGAGATGCAAAGGCTTCCTCCGATCGCTATGATCTAAGTGAAGCGTCTTCTCATTCGGGATTTTCTGAGCGGAACCATGACATCATACGCAACGACCTCGGCTAAAGCTGAAATGAGTGAACTACGGCGGCTAAGAACCTTGCTGCCGCCAGAGCTTCAGAGTTGGGTTTCAGTTGAGGGCACAACAGCCGTTAATCCACCGCTGGTCACTTGCGAAGAAATTGGCAAAGACGAAGTCGAAATTCAAATTGACATGGTGAAGTGGGAGCAGTTAGCAACCGACCAGCGCAATCTGTTGTTCTGGCACGAAATCGCACGCATCCAGAACGATACAATTCCCAGAGATGGATGGGAGATGGCGGCTTTGGCGATCGGCTTGGGCGGAGCCGTGGGTGAACTTTGGGTGCAAGACGGTCTGTTGCTGTTGCTGGCGCTGGGTCTGTGCGGTGTTTCAGGTTGGCGGCTGTGGCAGAAGAACAACGCTGAGAAAACCATGAAAGAGGTGCTGGATGCAGATGAGAAGGCGATCGCGCTTGCCACTCGCTTTGGCTACACCCTCCCAAACGCCTATAAAAGTCTCGGTAGCGCTTTGAAAGTGCTGATCGAACAATCGTCTAAAAAACGGCAGCGGACAAAGTATGAAGCACGTCTGGATGCACTCAAGAAAAGTGCTGCCAAGGCAAAGGCAAAAATGAAAGGCACTGAAAGCGAAGCAGCATACTAAACACATTTGCTTTCTGGCAGTGCCCACAAATGACCAGGATCTGACCACTTCAACTTACTGTTTTGAGCGACACTCCTAACCACGAGACTTCTGAAAACGCAAGGTTTTCCACAGAAATCTCTGGTTTTACATGGGTTTTCCACAGACTTCCGTGAGTTTTCCACAGAGAGCGATTCTGCCACAAACCCTTAAGTCAGACTCAGACTACTCCCACTCGATCGTGCCAGGCGGCTTAGAGGTGATATCATAAACCACACGATTGACTCCTCTCACTTCGTTCACGATCCGGTTTGAAACGGTTTCTAGCAGATCGTAGGAGACACGAGACCAATCCGCAGTCATGCCATCTTCGCTAGAAACAAAGCGAAGCACAATCGGGTACGCATACGTGCGTTGGTCACCCATGACACCCACGCTACGGATCGGCAGCAAAACCGCAAATGCTTGCCACAGGTCGTTGTAAAGCCCCGCTCGATTAATCTCCTGCCGCACAATCAGGTCGGCATCGCGCAAGATATCTAGACGATCTTCCGTCACTTCGCCCAAGATGCGGATGGCTAACCCAGGACCAGGAAATGGCTGTCGCAGCACAATTTCTTCGGGTAAGCCGATCGATCGACCGACTCTGCGGACTTCATCCTTAAAGAGCTTACGAAGCGGCTCGATCAGCTTGAACTGTAAATCTTTGGGCAAGCCACCTACGTTGTGATGACTTTTGATTTTGACTGCCACCCGTTCGCCCGTTTGGGGATCAACATTCGTGTCAGCCGATTCAATCACATCCGGGTAGAGCGTGCCCTGTGCAAGATAGTCAAAGGGACCCAACCGCCGAGACTCTTCCTCGAAAACACGAATAAATTCATGTCCAATCCGCTTCCGTTTGACTTCGGGATCGGTAATGCCCTTGATTTGCGCTAGAAAACGTTCGCGTGCATTGACATACACAACCGGGATATGGAATTGCTCTCGAAACAATTTCACCAGTCGCTCCGGCTCTAGCTTGCGCATAAAGCCCTGGTCAATAAACATGCAGGTAAGCTGCTCACCAATCGCCCTGTACAGCAGAAACGCGAGTGTAGACGAGTCAACCCCCCCAGAGAGCGCTAGCAGCACCCGCTTATCGCCGACTCTTGCCCGAATCTCGCGGATCGACTCTTCAACGAAGGCATCTGTTGTCCATGTCGGTTCACAATGGCAAATGTGGTACACAAAGTTACGGATTAGTGCCAGACCGCCAATAGAATGCACGACCTCTGGGTGAAACTGCACCCCGTAGAGTTTGCGCTCGTGGTGGGCGATCGCGGCGCAGGCAGTATTTGCCGTATGCGCCAGTAGCTCAAAGCCCTCTGGTAGATGCGTCACCGAGTCACCGTGACTCATCCACATCGTTGTGCCGTCTTCTACATTCGTCAGCAGATCGGTGGGATCATCAATGGTCAAAGATGCTTTGCCATATTCCGCTAGTTCGGAACGCTCCACGCCGCCGCCAAGCTGCTGTACCATCAACTGCATCCCATAGCAAACGCCCAAAACGGGCAAGCCTAAGTCCCAAAGTTCGCGATCGCACTGAGGCGCACCGTTGTCATACACCGAGTTGGGACCGCCTGAGAGGATAATGCCTTTCGGATTGAGCTGCCGCAGTTGCGCTGCTGTTGTCCGATAGGAAAGCACCTCTGAGTAAACTTGAGTTTCCCGAATGCGACGAGCAATTAGCTCAGAGTACTGAGAGCCAAAGTCTAGAATGACGATCATTTGGCGATCAAGCCGATTCTGGTCGATGGATTCGACCTGGGAGTGTTGTTCTGTTTGTAGAGTCACCGAGGAGTCCTAAAATTTGCTGCAAAGTGGACAATGAGAGCGAGAACGTTGGCTCTAACAGTGAGTTTCAAACAGTCAATTTCAAAGAACCAGCCCTTTTCAAACCAAAACATTCAAACCACAAGATTTAAATCGCGATGCGTAAATTTGCGTATTGTACCTAGACTAGCAAAACTTGCTCAAGTAAAGCGACACCCGCTTGACTCTTCACTAGAATCTGACGGTCACGATCGAACAAGACAGTGCCCACCTTCACGCAGCCCTCGGTGTGAGTCTGGATGTATGCGTGCGATCGCAGGTCAATGGTTTCAGCGATCGCGCTATAAATCTGCTCCACCCAGAATTGCCCTTCTGTCTCATCCAGATGCCTCAAGTACCGTAAGCCATCTTCTGCTGTAGCGCTGCCAAAGATCGCTTGCAGATCTTTGGTGGGTAAGCCCGCGATCGCGCCATGAGCCGTGAGAATTTCGAGCCGACCATCCGCCACATGATGATGCGTGTGAAAAATGCCGCCCGCTAGCTTTAGCAGCTTGCCGTGATAGCCAAAGAGCAAGATCGATTGAACCCCCTGCATCCCCGCCTCCACAAGCAGTGGACCCAGCCAGTTCGCTGTTTTAACCAACCGGGACGGCTCCACCCCCATCTGTCGCATCAGATCCAGTCCATTTTCGCCGACGCAAAACACCAAACAGTCAAACCAGTCAGTTTTCTGCCGCAAAGCCTCACGGAATACCTCAAGCTGACCTGGCGCACTCAGCGGTTGCGATATGCCCGTTGTGCCCAGCAGCGACAGTCCCTCGACAACGCCAAAGGCTTCGTTCGACGTGCGTTTAGCAAGGGCGCGACCCTCTGGCAAAATCAACGTTACCTGAATCGTCTCATGCGGCTCAAGCCACCGCTGCAAGTTCTCCATTAACAGCCGTTTCGCATAGGCATAAATTGCCGCCTGCCCATCTGCTTGTCTACCCAGTCCTTCGCCGCCCTGCAACACGATCGGCTCTAGCTGACTAGCATCACCCCACTCAACCAGTGCCCAAAGGGGTGTATGGCGGGTCAAATCGAGATTATCACCAGGGTCGCTGCGCGTCATCGCCAACGCAGTATCAGGCTTCAATCCTGCTACCTGCTCAATGGGAATCGTCACTGTCTCTGCTGGTTCAAGCAAATCTACATCAACCGTTGCGATCGACTGAGGTGTGCGCAACCAGCGCAAGGCAGCGATCGCGGCGGCACAAGCAAAAACAGGTAGCGTATAACCCGCACGAGGCGTAGTGGGAGGCATAGGAAAAGCTGTAATTTAAATCACCTCCACGGATGATACTCGCCACATTTCCTCAGTGATTTGCAGCAACGGCTCGGTTGAGGAGAAACACATGCAATCAGTGATTCGCTACAGCGTTTAGGGAACGATGTTAGTTCACTGTGTAGATAGATGAGTGTATCTTTTTTCTGCTTATACAGCTAGCTGCTGCTGCCCGTTGCGGCAATTTGGAGGCGCTATGACCACAACACTCGAGGCGATCGATTCAAGGAGAGTTCCTTCAGTAGCACTTGCATCTGCTGAGGCTCTCAGGCGGCTAAACCTGGTGCCAGAGGTAAAACCCACGATCCTCGTCCTCCAGCCCAGTGGTGCTTTAACTCAAGCGAACAGCCGCGAATTTCAATATGAGCTAGAAAACGTTTTAGAGCAAGTGACTGAAGCAGTCATCGTCGATTTAATTTGGGTAGATTCGACAGATGCCTACGGTATTGCTGGGTTGGTTGCGGGGCTTGAACGTGCCAAAGCGTTAGGTAAATTTCTATCGTTTCAGTCAATGAACGGCAGCGATCGCCTTGCGTTAGAAACTGCGTGGGCACATCAGCAGGAAATAAGCACTGATGCCTGGACGCATACATTTAGCAGCGATTTAGAATCATTTTTAGACGATTTCACGCATGGGTAAGCTATACGACGATCGCCCGGCGCCTACTCTAAGAGCCAGCCGAACACGGTGCTGACGGTGAGGTGTAAGCCAACGGCAAAGTCTGGCACAGGTAAAATGTCGTCTGGTTCGTCGAACAAGACGACTTGACTGGGTGGAGTATAGACCAGGATCGATCGCTCCTTTGGGTCAATCAGCCAGCCTAGCTGCATACCATACTTCAGGCAGTGCAGAATATTGCGCGTAACTTTAGTTTGGCTTTGGTCGGAAGAGAGAATTTCTATCGTCCAATCAGGCGCGATGCTAAAGATGTTTGCAACGCCACCATCCTTTTTACGAGGAACCCGATTCCAAATGAACACAGAGACATCAGGGACGGTCGATCGACCACCAAAGGTACAACGTAATTCTGTGTAAGCCCTGGCAATTTTCTGAGGTTTGGTTACGGCATTGACCGAGCTAGCTAGATCGGTCTGAAGTGTGCTGTGTTCTCCTTTTGGCATGAGTTTCTGAATGATTTGACCATCAATGTATTCGCTAGCAGGTTTCGTTTCTGGCAGTTGCAGAAATGCTTCTAGCGTCAGGGACTTTGCGGGTGTTTGTACCATCTTGGTGGCTCCCATATCTCGGAGTGCTTCATTGCTATGCTAGTCTTCTGCGCTAACGCCGATCGTATCCCTTAAAAAATTTGCTGCGATCTACGCGATCGCGGCTGAGAGTTTCTACACTGGAGTAGGGATATTGGATGCTCAACATACGTTATGGCATCGTTAACCGTAAGAGTGCTTTAATCAAGACCAATCAAACGTCATTGCTTAAAATAGTCATATTGGACTGAGCTGATCGGCAGGTAACCGTCTCAACCTGCACTGCTAACCTCGTACACCGCTGAAAGGAAAGGAATGTCATGGGATTATTTGACCGTGTTAGCCGGGTAGTGAGAGCCAATCTGAACGATGTCGTCAGTAAGGCAGAAGACCCGGAAAAGATTCTTGAGCAGACCGTTATTGACATGCAGGAAGACCTGGTGCAGTTGCGCCAAGCTGTTGCCAGCGCGATCGCCAGTCAAAAGCGCTCTCAGCAGCAACATAACCAGGCTCAAACTGAGGCAAACAACTGGCAGCAGCGGGCGCAGCTTGCCCTTCAGAAAGGTGACGAAAACCTGGCGCGCGAGGCATTGGTACGCAAGAAGACCAACAGCGAGACGGCAGCCAGCCTTAAGACCCAGCTTGATCAGCAGGTAACGATGGTTGATACGCTGAAGCGCAACCTGATTGCTCTGGAAGGCAAAATTTCGGAAGCAAAGACCAAGAAAGATATGCTCAAGGCGCGGGCAAGTGCTGCCAAAGCCAACGAGCAACTGCAAAACACCGTTGGTCGCCTGGGTACTGGTAGCGCGATGGGTGCCTTTGAGCGCATGGAAGACAAAGTGCTGCAAATGGAAGCCCGCTCTCAAGCCTCAGCAGAACTGGCAGGTGCCGATTTGGAAAGTCAATTCGCCTTGCTGGAATCGGGCAGCGGTGTGGATGATGAGCTGGCAGCGATGAAAGCGCAGCTTTTGGGTTCGGCAACGCCCCAAACACAAGCGCAGCTTCCTGCTACAGCCACAGCCGACTCAACAACGGCTAAGGCTCCGTCCGCAGCAGCACACGACCCCGCTGTGGATGACGAACTCGAAGCGCTCAAGACGAAGCTGGATCAACTGTAAGAAGAACGTCTTCAAGAAGAAACTCTGAAGGCTGAAGGCTGAAGGCTAAATAGCTTTAGCTTTTAGCCTTTCCTCTTTGCCGTTGCGCTGCAAAACGCGTCAGAATACTGAGGCATTGATTTTTATGACATGGTTATGAAAGCGGGTATGAGTAGCGTCATTACAATTTCGGATAGCGAGTTTGAAATAGAGGTTTTACAGGCAGATCAGCCCGTTCTGGTGTACTTTTGGGCAGCCTGGTGTGGTCCGTGTCGGTTGATGACTGCCGTCGTGAATGGAATCGCAACCACCTATGGCGATCGCCTCAAAATCGTCAAAATGGAAGTAGACCCTAATCCCATGTCTGTCGTCAAGTACCAGGTTGAGGGCGTTCCAGCGTTTCGGTTATTTCAAGCTGGAGAAGTTCTGGAAGCAACCGAAGGCGCGATTAGCAAGCAAAAATTAGAGAGCTTTCTGAGTCCACATCTAGCGTGAAAGCGGAGAGTTTTGCTAACTCGTGGTGAACTGAAAGCGATAGACTGAAAGCTTCAATCGCATCCTCTCTGCCTCAAGCTGAACGCCCATCGCTGTAGCTTGCTTCCCGGAGAGTTGCCTCACCGCTAATCGCCATGCAATTCGCCAAACGCCTAGAACCGCTTCAATCTAATGTCTTCGCTGATATGGATCAGGCAAAAGCCAGAGCCAGAGCAGCAGGACAAACGTTGATCGATTTATCGTTAGGCTCGTCTGACCTGCCTGCTCAACCGCACGTGCTGGAGGCGATCGCGCAATCTCTTCCCGATGCCACTACGCACGGTTATTTACTGTTTCACGGGACGCAGGCGTTTCGGCAAGCCGCAGCGATCTGGTATACCCAGAAGTTTGGCGTTGCCGTTGACCCAGAAACAGAAGTCTTACCCCTCATTGGTTCTCAGGAAGGTACGGCGCATCTGCCGCTTGCCATTCTCAACCCAGGTGATTTTGCTCTCTTGCAAGATCCTGGCTATCCCTCCCATGCTGGCGGGGTTTACCTGGCAAGTGGGCAAATCTACCCAATGCCGCTGCGAGTTGAGCATAGCTTTCTGCCTGTGTTTGAGGAGATTCCACCGCACGTGTTGGCACAGTCGCGCCTGATGGTGCTGAGTTATCCTCACAATCCCACCACCGCGATCGCGCCCTTATCGTTTTTCCAAAAAGCGGTTACCTTTTGCCAACAGCACGACTTGGTGCTAGTGCACGATTTCCCATACCCAGATTTTGTGTTTGACGGCATTCAGCCGCCTTCTGTGCTGCAAGCCGACCGTGAAAAAACGGTTTCGATCGAGTTTTTTACCATGTCTAAGTCCTACAACATGGGAGGATTTCGGGTCGGCTACGCGATCGGCAACGCTGACTTGATTCGCGCCCTACGACAGGTCAAAGCCGCCGTAGACTTCAACCAGTATCGCGGTATTTTAAATGGCGCGATCGCTGCCTTGACCGGATCGCAAACCGATGTGAATGCAGGTGTAGAGATCTTCCGTCAGCGTCGAGATGCCTTTGTGCAAGCGCTGCACGCGATCGGCTGGCAGGTGCCACAACCCTCTGCCACGATGTACGTTTGGGCAAAGCTGCCAGAACTCTGGGCGACCAACTCCGTGAAATTTTGCACGCAGCTTGTTGAAGCGACGGGGGTAGCAGCCTCACCCGGTGCTGGTTTTGGTAAGTCTGGCGAGGGCTACGTCCGGTTTGCGCTGGTACACGAACCCGCACGTTTGCAAGCGGCGGTCGCGAGGATCGCTGAGTTTCTGCATTCTCACTGAGACTTCAAGCTGCTTGTGAATGCTTACCCATCTTTACACAGGCATCTGACCGGGACTTCATCTAATCTTGATCAAATTACACCGTGACTTTACCGAGTAACTGTCATCAGGGTTTACACTAGGCGTAAGAAAGTCATTCAAGCAGACCGTAAGTCTACTGAGGATCAAAAGCAGGTAGTGGTTCACCTGACAGTAGCCAAGGCTCTGTAGAAGAGTTTTCTCGCTTTATCATGAGAGGCAAGAGGGAGCAGTTTTGCTCCCTTTTTTTCCTTTCTTTCAAGGACTTGCAGTATCCCTAAAGAAACTGTGGTATCCACTGACGGTTGAGCGTTTGCCAAGTTCGAGCGATCGTCATAGAAGCTGCGATCGTCTGATGACTTCAAGCACCACTTCATCCAGCCCACAGATGTTGAGCAAAGCGAATGGAAAGGCTGACTAGCAAGAGGGCAAAAAAGCCCATGACTGGGTAGCCCCAGCGTGGATGGCGCGACAACAGTAGACCCATTGCGATCGCCAGCGAGACTACCCCATACGCATGTCGCTCGACGGAGATCGTCCTGCCAGAACTCAAAATCAATGCCAGACTTAAGCAGCCGTAGACAACGGCAACGGGCGGCAGTGTGCGACGAAAGCGCCAGAGCACGTAAACGCCACCCCAAAACGTTACAGCATTGATAAGCGGTGAACCTGCTAAGAGCCACAGCAGTAGCCCGATCGCGCACGTCCCATAGTATATCAGCCTGCGTCCTGCCTGCTTGCGGAACCGCCAGAGTAACGTACCCAAGCTACAAAGGATCACAAACGCGAGGGGGTACAGCGGGTCAACAAGCGTCCCCTTATTCCAGGTCGTGGGACCCAGCGTAATTTGCACCAGCGTTTTCAACCAGCCTTCCCCATAGGTTAACCCCGCCGGATGCCACGCCTTTTGTACCCACAAAAACGCCAGCGGCTCTTGAAACTTCACCCAACAAAAGAGGCTGAAGCAGAGCACACCGCCAGCCGACGCGATCGCCGCACCATAGGCAGACCACGATCGCCTCTCTCTCCAAGCAATCAGCAAGAAGGCTGGCACGAGCGTCAATCCTGGCAATCGGGTTGCGCTAGCCAAACTCCCCCATATAGCAGCCCAGAGGTGTCGCCGCTGCTCAAACGATCGCAGCGCTGCGGTACTAAACAGCAAAAACAACCCTTCTGTATAGACAACGGTGCCGAAGAGCGAAAAAGGACACCAGGCAAGCGCCGCTACCGACCAACGCGCTGCTGCTAAGCCGTAGCGATCGCCCATCCAACTCGCCAAAATCACTAGCGCACCCAGAAATGCCACATTGTTAGCGATTGCGCCCGCTAATGCGGCTGGCAATCCCAATGCCATACCCACCTTCATCAACAGCGGCAGCATCGGAAAGAACGCCACATTGTGACCAATGCCATCCGGCGCGTACTCATAGCCTGATGTTGCAATGCCAATGTAATGAACGCTATCCCATCCCACTAAAACGCGCCAATCTCCCACCGAAAGTCTCGCTCCTGAAGCGGGAAGAAGCGGCACAATCAGCATCATGCTGACAAAGATGACCAGACGGCTCAACAGCCCCATTGCCAGAGCAAAGCCCCAAAGAGGCAACCAAAAACTCTGACTCGTTGCCGTTGCTGGCTGAAGCGTTTCTTCTCGCATACCCCGATCGCGTTACCACGTAGACTCATCGAATGTTCAATGCTCAAGCCTCAAACAAAGATATAGTTGAAGCTGATGCTAACGCGATCGTCATTGCTCAAATTTGGCTCAACTCCATGTTTCAGCCAGCTTGGAAAGATCAACATCAGCCCTGCTGCTGCTGCGTGAGCCACCGCATCAGCCGTATAGGTCGTAAAGTTTGACACGATCGGTTTGTAGAACGTTCGGGCACTGCGAGGATCGTAGAACATTAAGTTACCGGACTCTTTCGGCGTTTTCACATAATAAACGCCGCTAAACAAGCAGTTAGCGTGATCGTGAATCTTATTGCTGGCGTATTTGGGATTCACATTTGCCCAACAATTAGCCGCTTTAATTTGAACATCACCATAGCCAACCGCTTGAGCAACCTGCAAAATCGCGGCATCTGTTAATGCTTGAAACGGTTTAATTTCAGCCAGGGTAAACAAGTTGCTTTTACTATGCCAACCCAGCACATTTGAGGCTTCATACCCTGGATCTAACTGCTTTAACCGATAAATCGTTTCTAAAAGCTGCTGATTTAACGTCGCGTAGTCTTGCAAATTAAAGGCAAACAGCGCCGTGGGAAAGAGGTGATGAAAATTGGTTGTCCATCGTGTTTCATTCATACCGTCACCTGTTTTTCGGTACAAGAGCAAGCAAGCGCAGCCAGGGTGCAGAGGATTGGGTGTAAGGTGTACTTCATTTCAGGTGTTGTTTGCACGATCGCCCTTACTCCTAATTACGGCTGAGGCAGTTGCGAAAGGAAGTATTGTGTCGTCAGTGTAGGTTGTTCAGCGTGCATGATCGCGCGGACGATCGCCACCCGTTCGACCTTCGCCGCCAGGACTTCTGACAAATTGCTGGTGTCGATGCCCCCGATCGCAAACCAGGGAACCGTCGCATGTGCAGCGGCATAGCGCACATAGTCAAAGCCAGCGGCAGGTCTTCCGGCTTTTGTCGGTGTTTCGTAGACGGGACCCACGCCAATGTAATCAGCACCTTCTTGAATGGCACGATGGAGATCATCTGGGCAATGGGTCGAGCGTCCAATCAGGCGTTGAGCGCCAAGCAGTTTGCGTGCGAGCGCGATCGGAATGTCCTGCTGCCCCAGATGCACGCCATCGGCATCAACCGCGATCGCCAAATCAACGCGATCGTTCACAATAAACAGCGCATCGTAGCGATGACAGAGATGGCAGAGCTTCTCGGCATTGCGTAAGCGCACTTCATCATCGGCAGTTTTATCCCGATACTGCACCAGCGTCAAGCCACCCTGAAGCGCGGCTTCCACCGTTTCAAACAGATTATCGGTAGGAGCCGTGACGAGATAGAGGTGCGATCGCGCCAACCGCTGCTGCCGCTGGTATGCCGTTAACTTGCTCTCCAGCACATACACCCGATAGCGCATTTGTTTGCACGCGGCTCCCATCGCAGCACTGTAGACCTTGCCGTACTCTTCCAACACACGCAGCGCTTCTTCAACCCGACAAAGATTGGCTTGCAGCACCTCCTGAACGCTCGATCGCTCCGCTTCATTAGGATGGGTCAGCGCCGTGCCTGCATCGCCTGGTGTATCTCTCGCTGCCCGGAGATCGGACGTATGCCAATGTGCCAGTTCCTGCCGCAAATGTTTGCACTCGTCTGTCAGCGCGACATCATCTAAGCCAAAACGACACCACTCTTCGATCGTTCTCAAGCCTTCGCGAGCACGGTCTAAGTTGGCATCTAAGATCCGATAAAGTGCAAGCTGCACAAACCGAGCCTGACTGTCTACGTTGCCCATAGATATTACGTCTGGAAAGTATCGATCAATTGCTATACCCAGGCTATCGGGTTATGGGAGGGAAGCCAACTTTTAAGACCCTCTTAACAGATCCCCGACTTCTTCAAGAAGTCGGGGATCTTCAAACGGAAATTATGTGTTTCAAAACTGAAGGGATGGAGTAGAGTTGACCAGAGTTCATTCTGCTTTCCCTTCAAGCTTAATGACAGTCGTGTTTTTGAGCCGATCTTCCATTGCTTTAAATGCTGTGTAGTGGCTGAACCTGCTGATGTTTTGCCCCTTTACGCAGCGATCGCCCCTCTCATTTCTCTGTCTAAAATGCCTTACTCGGTCACTAAACATCTGCCCAATAGAGTGTGTCCTTGTCTCCGGTTTCTCTTGGTTGTGGGGTGCGCTCTAGCGTTGCTCGATCGAGGGCAATCCCCAGCTTTCGCGCAAACGCTTTCTGCGGCTGACTTTGCAGCACCCAACCTTACAGCAGCCACACAAACAACGACCCATCAAACCGTTTTGCTGGTTGATCCAGTAGCGGGAAATGACGCAGCGGATGGGAGCGATCGTGCACCGTTTAAGACGATCACGCAGGCGTTGCGGGTGGCGCAGACAGGCACGATCATTCTCTTAGCACCGGGAACGTATAGCCAGGAGACGGGTGAAACCTTTCCGCTGCGTCTCAAACCTGATGTGACAGTGCAGGGCAATACAGAAACGCGCGGTCAGGGCATTGTGATTCAAGGGAGTGGTTTCTTTCTTAGCCCGACGTTTGCGCGGCAGAAGGTGGCGATCGTCGGTGCCGATCGTGCCATGCTCGCGGGCGTAACGGTCAAAAACCCAGACGCACAGGGCTATGGCGTGTGGATTGAGTCCACCAGTCCAGCGATCGTGGACAGCACCTTTACCGAAAGCGGACATGATGGCATTTCGGTGACGGGCAACGGTGCGCCGCTCATTCGCAACAACTACTTCTACCAAAATGGCGCAAACGGCATCACTATTTACGGTACGTCTCAGGCTGAGGTGCGGGAAAATATTTTTGAACAAACTGGGTTTGCTATCAATGTGAACCAGAAGGCAACGCCGCTGCTGGTCGGCAACCGCATCACCCAAAACAAGGATGGCATTGTGGTACAGGCAAGCGCACAGCCTGTTTTGCAAAACAATTCAGTCGATGGCAACACACGCGATGGGCTGGTGGCGATCGCGCAAGCGCGCCCAAACCTGGGAACGGCAGCAGCACCAGGCGGCAACACGTTTCGCAACAATGGTCAATTTGATGTGAATGCAAAAGGGTCGAGTCAGTCCATTCCTGCCTTTGGCAATGACCTGGACAAAACGACCGGGAAGCTGGATTTAGCTGGCACTAGCCTGGGAGCGAGTGCCTCCAGTGCCCCGATGCCCTGGTCAACCGCAAGCACTCCTGGCAGTAGTCGATTGGCGCTGTCAACAGAGCAGCGATCGCCCGTCAGCGCAGACAAATCGACGGCTGGTGGCAAGAACGTTGCCGTGCGGACACAGAAGTCGATCGCCCCCACAAGCCAAACCATTCCCTTTGGACAGCGGCTAGAGGACAGTGGGATTTCAGCCGCCGCCTTTCCAGTGCCAGCGCCTCAACCATCTGGATTGTCAATCCGTCCAGCGGTACCTCTCGTCGCAGTGGCGATACCTGCCAGTGCGGCATCAGACCCTGGATTTCCAGTGCCGTCAGCACTTTCGGGGCTACCCACCAAGGCTCGATCGCGTCCCATACAGGTTGTAAGAGTTGCCGTTGCGCCGCCAACACCTTTGCAACGATCGCCGCTAGCTAAACCCGCGTCATTCAACGCCACGTTGCCGCCAACCGTCGTGACCACCCGTGCCAGCTTACTGCCAGTACGCACGCCGATTGTCATCAACAGCAACCCAATTGCCAGTCCAACTCAACTCACTCCACTGCTAACCCAGAAGCCCATCGCCCTTAAACGTACAGGCACGATCGAGATTCCTGTTCCTGCTCCCGAAGCGCGATCGACTCCCATTCGGGCTGTTGCAGTAACTCCGGCGATCGCGAGCGCTCCATCGCCACCTTTCACGAGTGCGGGGTTGCTGCCCGTCCCCAACCCGGATGCTCCCATTGGCAACGTGGGCAGTGCTTCGATCGTCTACCATACCCAGCAAAGCAATGCGAGTGCCGCGCTAAAGTTACCCTACCGGGTAGTCGTTGAGGCGAACGATAGCCAGCAGGCACAGCTACGAGCTGCCTTTCCCAATGCCTTTCGCACCTCGATCAAGGGTCGATCGCTGATGCAAGTGGGTGCGTTTGGCGATCGTGGCAAAGCAGAGCAGTTGATGCAAACGCTCAGCAGTCAGGGTTTGCAGGCGATGGTGGAGACAGTGGAGTGAGGCGTGGTTGAGGTTTAGGCGATCGCTAACGCATCGGTCGATTTCACTATTTGCATTCCGGCGTTGGCAAAGCGTTGAAATGCGATGTCTGCTTGATCGGTGAAGTCTACAACGCCGGGGACGACGACAGGTGAGGTGCAGTCTTCTAACAGGTAGACTTTCGTTGCCAGCGTGGGATCAGTTGCCTTGATTTCGGTCAGCAGATCGTCGATCGTCCACGCAACGCAATGGCTCTTTGCCTGCCCTGCGATGATCACGGCATCAAAGTCCAGCAGCGTTTGAATGAGAGACGTGTTCTTTTGCCCGATCGCGTCACCCTTCGCATCGTCCATCACTTCAGGACGCAGCACCGAGTAATTTTCTGTGAGCGGGTTGCCGCCTTTAATCTCAAAGCGAGTTTGGCTGCTGCGGGCGATGTTGTGAAAAAAGCAGGCTTCCTCAACGGCAGAAACGAGTGCGTGACCAATGCCGCCCAGCATGGAGTGATAGGGCCAAATGGTGAGGGGATATTTGCCGTTGTCGCTGAGGCGCTGCGTGTAGTGGAGGGCAAAGGTTTGCAGCGTGGCATAATCGCCCTTAGCAATGCTGGACGCGATCGCCGGATTCACCGTCCACTTGCCATCCTTCACCTCGTCGAACGCAATCATCGTCATCGGCGGTGGATTCTTGCCTGCCGCATCTACCCAAAAGACAGGATGGAAGATTTGCGTAGCCGTATGGGTATCCATTGTGGGCACGATCGCGGTCAGCACGCCCAAATTGCGGTAGATGAATTCACACAGCCGCACGTTATCTTCTACGGCACCGATGCCCGATCGTCCACCCACAAACAGCTCAAAGTCGGGAATGCAGAAGGTGTTTTGAGCATCGATCATCAGCAAACACACGCGGGTTTCGTCTTGTGCTGCTGGTTGCATATTATATTGAGTTGCCCAATCGCTTGCTTGAGCAGCACGATCGCCATACGGCACTCGCCACACTTCGCCCACCCGAGCAGCATCAAAAAAGGTGGGAATCGGAAGCGGCGTTGTTTGCGTGGTCATAGCGGCTTTTTCCGTTGCTACAGACATCTAGAGCAATCCTACTGGATTCATGAAACTTGGCTGGATGTTAGCGATCAGCTTTAAATCTGAGGCTGGTTACTAAAGCGAGCGATCGTCGCTCTCATTTTCCTTGCTGGCAATAGCAAAGATTTGGGAGGTAGATATCAGGTCGCCGAATTGGGTAGAGCGAACGGGAGCGTTTCCGCTCAAGGTCGTAACCTCTATATACACATCGTTCTTCAGTTCTAAAAGCAAAACGGTTTGTAGTTGTGGATCGACAATCCAGTATTCAGGAATGGCGTGATCTTGGTATTGCATTCGCTTGGCGACGTAATCGCGATCGCGCTGCAACTCTCCAGGACTCACAATCTCAATCACGAGTAATGGAGGAGCCATTGAAAGGCGAATCGTGTTGCGTGGCTTCAACTGCTCAATGTGCTCTGCTCGAAGAATGGTCAGGTCAGGGTAACGATTTCTCGGTTCGCCTCTCACTTCGAGTTCTAAGCCGTGCCCACGAACTCGATCGGTGCCCAGAAGCAGTGCAAACACGAGAAACAGGCGATTGGCAATCTGAACATGCTCTCCTGACTCTGGTGGCACTTCAATCAGCTCTCCATTCAATAACTCATACAGGTGTTCTGTCCCATCGTTGTAAGACAGGTACTCCTCAAAGCTAAGAAATTTGGGTTTTGTCTGAACCATAGTGTGAGCGGAGCGATCGCCACTGAACTGCCTTCATTTTATGTGCATCACCTAACTAGAAACCGGATTTCTCGAAGAAATCCGGTTTCTGAGCTACCTGGTTTCCTGTGCGACTTATGGGCTTACTAAAAGTGAGTCGATCGAGCAAGACGAATGCCACCGCGTAAGGTTGAATTTCATACAGGACACTACTACCACCTCTACAATCGGGGTAATAATTTTCAGTCCGTTTTCTTCGAGCGTGAGAACTATTTGCATTTCTTGCGCTTGCTGCGTCAGCATCTTATGGGTGAAGCGCTGGACGTGATTGCTTACTGCTTGATGCCAAACCATTACCATCTCCTGGTTAACTTAAAGACCGACGCACTTTCAAAGAAGATGCAGCCGTTTTTGCTGGCATATACCAAGGCGATCAACAAGCGTTACGAAAGAGTCGGTTCCTTATTTCAAGGACGTTTTCAGGGAATTCATGTGGATAGCAATGCCTATTTGCTGCATCTGGTGCAGTATATTCACTTGAATCCGGTGAAGGCTGGATTTGTCAAAGCGCCTGAAGCATGGGAGTTTTCAAGCTATCGAGAATACGTTGGTTTGCGTGATGGCACACTGCCAAAAATGGATGCTGTGCGATCGCAGTTCACCTCAGCGGAGGCATACTGCCGTTTTGTTAAGGCGCACGACGAGAATCACTCGATGATTAAGCATTTAACGATCGATGAATAAGGCGAAGGTTGAGAAACCGGGTTTCTTCAAGAAACCCGGTTTCTGAAAGCGAGACTACTGGCTCAATTCAGCCCTCAGCTAATCATGAATAGCTTGGGTACCTTCCTCCGAGGACAATCAACAAGCATCGCCATCCGACCTGAGATAATGAAAGTACCCTTCTGGCACGTCCAGCCATGTTTGCGATCGTCTCCCGTGAGAACATTCAACTTCGACCCGGTGCGGTGCTGAGACTGCCCGCAACCTGGGACGAGTATGAGAGCCTGAGCCAACAGCGGGGCGATGGTTCGCTGCCTCGCCTCAAGTACCGCAATGGAGAAGTGTTTCTTATGTCTCCACTGTTTCACCACGGGAAAGATGTCAGTTTAATCGCTGATGGCATCACAACGCTGCTGGATCATACAGACCGTGAATACGATGCCTTTGCTTCCATCACGATGAAGCTTCCGGAGGAGAGCGGAATTGAACCAGACTACTGTTTTTACATCGACAACTGGGAAGCTGTGCTAGGTAAGAAGCGCATTGATTGGCGCATCGACCCGCCACCCGATCTGGTGCTTGAGATTGATGTGACGAGCTATTCTGATGTCGATGATTACTTGCCCTATCGAGTTCCAGAAGTGTGGCTCTATAAGCGGCAGCAGCTTCGTATCCACCAGCTTCAGGGCAATGGTTATCGCCCGGAAGCCCAAAGCCGCTACTTTCCGGGTCTTGATCTTCAGGCTATGGTCGATCGCTGTCTGCAACTTGCCTACGATCGCAACACCAGCGCGGCGATTCGTGACTTGAGACAACGTTTAAACAACGACATCACGCCATAGCAGACTGATGCGATCGCCATGTGGATGATTCCGTAGCACGTCAGCATCACTTTTTGAGAGACACGTTTTTGAGCAAAGCAATTTGGGCAATCTACGGTCGTTTATTTTTTACCCGGAGTATCTGCCATGCCCTACCAGGACATCAACAGCGTAAGTGAGCATCAAGACCGCCTTTAAAGCAGATGGCACGGTAACATCTCTTGAGACAACGGATCACAATAGAAGGTTCCGTTGACCACGTTCTATTGAGGATGCGGAGCGTGGATCACGATGACTGAGGAAAATGCAGTGCCGGAATCTCAGGAAGACAGTCTGGTTGAAGTACAGGACACTCCTTACGCGCAGCTTAGCGTCCCACAGCAACAGCAGCGGTTGAGCGAATTGGCAGTAGTCTTTCTCAAGCTGGGCACGATCGCGTTTGGCGGTCCTGCGGCTCACGTTGCCATGATGGATGATGAGCTTGTCAAACAACGGCAGTGGATGAGCCGCGATCGGCTGTTGGATCTACTGGGTGTGACCAATCTCATCCCCGGTCCCAACTCGACGGAACTGGCCATTCATATTGGCTACGAGCGTGCGGGCTGGAAGGGTTTAGTGATTGCTGGCGCGTGCTTCATCTTGCCTGCAATGCTCATTGTCTGGGCGCTGGCAGCCGTTTATGTCCGTTTTCAGACCATTCCTGAAGTGGGGTGGCTGCTGTATGGCGTAAAGCCTGTCATGATTGCGATCGTGCTTCAGGCGTTGTGGAAGCTGGGCAAAGCAGCAATTAAGGATGTACCCACGGCGATCGCGGGTGCCGTGGTCATTGCAGCCTTCTTTTTCAACGTGAATGAGCTTGTGCTGCTGCTGCTAGCAGGGTTGGGCGTGACGCTGTATCGGAATCTGCGGCGTGGTGGCACAACGGGCGTAACCGCGTTATTACCCATCCCAGGCATTTTGGCACAGGCGAATGTTGCGACTGCTGCCGTTGGTCACGCCACTTGGCTGCAAGTCTTTCTCGTCTTTCTCAAAATTGGCTCAGTGCTCTATGGCGGTGGTTATGTCCTGCTCGCCTTTTTGCAACGTGATCTGGTGGAACGTACCCACTGGTTAACCTCACAGCAGCTTTTAGATGCCGTCGCGATCGGGCAGTTTACACCCGGTCCGCTCTTTACCACTGCGACCTTTATTGGCTACTTGCTGGCAGGTAACGCGGGGGCGATCGCGGGTACAGTCGGCATTTTTCTGCCCGCGTTTGTGCTCGTCGCGCTGGTGAATCCCTGGGTGCCCAAGCTGCGATCGTCTCCCTGGGCAAGCGGCTTTTTAGATGGCGTGAATGCGGCTTCGCTGGGGTTAATGGCAGTTGTCACCTATACCCTGGCGCGGGAAACGCTTGTAGATTGGCTGACTATAGTCGTGGCGTTGGTGAGCGCAATGATTGTCTTTCGCTTCAAGGTCAATTCTGTGTGGTTAGTACTGGCAGGCGCGATCGTTGGGTTCCTGGCACAAAGATTTGGCTGGATTGCATAAGCCTTAGCCATTAACCCTCCTATCTCCTGCTTCCTGCCCGCTATAAATATGACTACACTAAAGGCAATATCCCTGATCGCGATGGAATTTGAGCGAGAAAACCCGATGCCTGAGATTGCAACGATCCCACAGACACCTTGCTGCGACCCGTCCGAAGCCGTCGCCTACGATGTTGAACAAGCAGTCCTCCAGCGCTACGAAGCAGGGGCGCGTCAGCCCGAAGCCTTGTTGTGCTGCCCGACCGATGGCTACGACGCTCAATATCTAGACAAACTGCCCTCAGAAATTATTGAGAAAGACTATGGCTGTGGCGATCCCACCAAATACGTGGCGATGGGTGAAACGGTAGTTGATCTGGGTTCCGGTGCGGGAAAAAACTGCTATATTCTGGCGCAAAAGGTCGGCGCTGAGGGGCGTGTAATTGGCGTTGATTTCAACGACGAAATGCTGTCGCTGTCGCGCAAATATCTCGATGAAATGGCAGACAAGCTGGGCTATCGCAATGTCTCCTTTGTGAAAGGGAAGATTCAGGATTTGGCGCTGGATCGCGATCGTGCCCAGGCATGGCTGACGCAGCACCCCATCACCGCGCTGGATGAATTAAACCGCTTTGAAGCAGAGTGCGATCGACTGCGGCAAGAACAGCCCCTCATCGCCACGGATAGCGTGGATGTCGTTATTTCAAACTGCGTGCTCAACCTCGTGCGTCCTCAAGACAAACAGCAGTTGTTTCAAGAACTCTACCGCGTGCTGAAGCGGGGCGGACGAGCCGTTATTTCCGATATTGTGTGTGATGAAGACCCGACTCCAGCGATTCTGGATGATCCCGACCTGTGGAGCGGCTGCATTGCCGGAGCCTTCCGAGAAGATGCTTTTCTGGAAATGTTTGAGCAAGCAGGCTTTTACGGTGTGGAAATTTTGGTGCGGCAGGCAGAACCCTGGCAGGTGATCGATGGTGTTGAATTCCGTTCGATGACCGTACGCGCCTACAAAGGCAAAGACGGTGCGTGCTGGGAACGCAATCAAGCAGTGGTTTACAAAGGTCCCTGGAAAGCAGTGCAAGACGACGATGGACACACGCTCTATCGCGGTCAGCGGATGGCAGTTTGCGATAAGACGCTCAAGCTCTACACCGATCGCAACAGCCCCTACCAGCAAGACATCATCCCCATTCCGCCCCATACAGATATCTCGCTGGAAGCTGCTCAAGCGTTTGATTGCTCACGCGCTCAGGTGCGTCACCCCCGCGAAACGAAGGGTGCAGACTATCGCGCAACCGTTACGGACACTGCCAACTCTTGCTGTGCGCCATCTGAAGGCTGCTGCTAGAGCAATCATCCGCGCCTTTGCTCCAGACTGCTTTAGAATCAAACCAATCGTTTCAATAAAAGTTGATGGCTCAAGCGACAGAAACTCCAACCTTAATTATTTCTGGCTTTCACGCACTCTCTGATCCGCTGCGAATTAAGGTGCTAGAACTGCTGCGCCAACAGGAATTGTGCGTCTGTGAATTGTGCGATCGCCTGGATGTCACCCAATCGAAACTGTCGTTTCACCTGAAAACGCTGAAAGAAGCAAAGCTCGTCAATGCGCGGCAGGAGGGACGCTGGATTTACTACAGTCTAAATCTGGCTCAGTTTGTGTCGATCGAACAATACCTATCAGAATACCGCCGCTTTAGCCAAATCTTGCCCGCTCGAACCTGCCGCGACGATCGCTAACGCATCAATTTTTTTAGCTTCGCCTGGTTAATCCTCCTAAAGAACTACTTGACAAATCAAGTTTATTTGAAATGATAGAGTCATAGCGCTTCAAACCCTAGCGCTCAGAACGTGATGAAGTAATGACGCGATCGCCTGTGCCAATGGCAAGCATTTACAGGGCAGGCGGTTAGCGTTCTATGCCAAAATTTTTCATACAAGACCCGTTCGGCGAACAGTGACAAAACATTTTGCCTAGAGAGCACCGACATTTATGCTTAGCACTACTACAGCGACTACAACTACAGCAAAGTTGAGCGGTTTACTGGTTTCTTTCACGGTTACTGCCCTGTCTCTGACTGCCTGTAGTCAGCCAACCCAGGTGAGTGGCTCGGCTTCACCGGAGGGCAATGCCACTCAACCAGTGAGCAACACGGCAGAGCCAGACAAGGCTGGGGTCGCACCCTCAGCACCGGGCATTCAGATTGATGGTTCCAGCACGGTTTACCCCACGACAGACCTGGTGGCAAAGGAGTTCCGAAAAACGCCTGGAAATGAGAATGCCAACATTGCAGTCAAGTTCTCCGGTACGGGCGGCGGCTTCAAGAAATTTTGCGCGGGGGAAACGGACATCAGCAATGCCTCTCGACCCATCCTGGTGGCAGAGGCAGCCGCGTGCGACAAGGCTGGTGTGCGCTACATCGAGCTACCCGTTGCCTTTGATGCGCTGACGATCGTGGTCAATCCCAAAAACGATTGGGCAAAAGACCTGACCATTGCCGAACTGAAGACGATGTGGTCACCAGCGGCTCAGGGCAAAATCAAGACCTGGAAGCAAGTCCGTGCCTCCTTCCCCAACCAACCGCTCAATCTCTACGGCGCTGGTAAAGATTCGGGTACATTCGACTACTTCAATGAAGTTACCTCTGGTCAAGCCAAAGCTAGCCGCAGTGATTATAAGGGCAGTGAGGATGATAACGACACGGTGAAGGGCGTTGAGAACGATCCAAACGCGCTGGGTTACTTCGGCTTTTCTTACTACGAAGCCAACCTGAAGCGCCTGAAAGCAGTGGCAATTGACGGTGGCAAGGGTGCGGTGCTGCCTTCCCGTGAAGCGGTAGAAAAAGCGACGTATCAACCGTTTGCACGTCCTCTACTCATCTACGTTAACTACAAATCAGCGCAGGATAAGCCAGAAGTCCGCGCCTTTGTCGATTTCTATTTGAAAAACGCCAAAAAGCTGGTTGCGTCTGTGGGTTCCATTCCGCTGCCAGAGGAAGGCTACCGCCTTGCCAGCGTCCAGTTTTACAAGGGCAAAGTGGGCACTGTCTTTGCCGGTGTGCCCCAACCGAATGTGACGATCGATCAGTTACTCCGCAAGGAAGCGGTGTTTCAGCTCAGTGCCAATGACGCTGCCAAGAAGTAATGAAGAACCAATCGAACCATGACAGTACGTGTTGCCATTAACGGGTTTGGTAGGATTGGGCGGCTCGCGTTGCGGGCTGCCTGGGGTTGGTCTGAGTTGGAGTTTGTCCACATCAACGAACTGAAGGGAGGAGCGGTGACTGCGGCTCACCTCCTCAAGTTTGACTCTGTGCATGGACGTTGGGCACCAGCGGTGGAAGCGCAGGGCGATCGCGTCTACATTGACGATCAAGCCCTCAGCTTCAGTGAGTTTGCCAAACCTGGTGACGTGCCCTGGGAAGAGTTGGGTGTGGATCTAGTGTTGGAATGCTCTGGTAAGTTTCGTGATCCAGAAACGCTCGATGCCTATTTCAAACGGGGTGTGAAAAAGGTCATTGTGGCGGCTCCCGTGAAAAAAGAGGCGTTGAACATTGTGATGGGAGTCAATGACCATCTCTATGAGCCAGATAAACATCACCTGCTGACAGCCGCCTCTTGCACGACCAACTGTTTGGCTCCAGTGGTGAAAGTGATTCACGAAGGGTTAGGCATCAAGCATGGCATGATTACCACGATTCACGACAATACCAATACGCAGACGATCGTCGATGCCCCTCACAAGGATCTCCGTCGAGCGCGGGCAACGAGTCTCTCATTGATTCCCACCACCACAGGATCGGCAACGGCGATCGCGCTTATCTATCCCGAACTCAAAGGCAAAATCAATGGCTTGGCAGTGCGAGTGCCGTTACTCAATGCTTCTCTCACTGATTGCGTGTTTGAAGTCGATCGCCCCACCACTGTTGAAGAAGTCAATCAATTATTGAAAACGGCAGCAAATGGAGCGTTGAACGGCATTTTGGGTTACGAGGAACGTCCCTTAGTGTCGATCGACTACAAAGATGACCCGCGATCGTCCATCATTGATGCCCTTTCCACCATGGTTGTGGATGAGACGCAAGTGAAAATTCTTGCCTGGTACGACAACGAGTGGGGCTATGCCAACCGCATGGTGGAGTTAGCTCGTAAAGTTGCGCTCAGTCTGAATTAATTTTGAGTTCATTCTGCTTCCCTTATTTCCCCCACTCCTCACTCCCACTCCCTCATGGCTTCCACCACTGCCTCTAGCGCCAACTTTAAGCACTACATTCTGGTGACGCTTGCTTACTGGGGTTTCACCATTACAGACGGTGCTTTGCGGATGTTGGTGCTGTTGTACTTCAACAACATCGGCTATTCCCCCATCCAAATCGCCTCCCTGTTTCTGTTCTATGAAATCTTTGGAGTTATCACAAACTTTCTCGGTGGCTGGATTGGCTCTCAGCTAGGGCTGAAAGTGACACTTTACAGCGGCATTGGGCTACAAGTCTTTGCTCTAGTCATGCTGTCCTTCCTCAATCCTGGCTGGGCGCAGTGGGTGGCAGTGGGTTACGTGATGGTGGCTCAAGCTTTTTCAGGTGTTGCCAAAGACCTGACCAAAATGAGTTCTAAGAGCGCGATTCGCTTGGTCGTGCCGCAAGATGCCCAATCGTCGTTGTTTAAGTGGGTAGCGGTTCTGACGGGTTCTAAAAATGCGCTTAAAGGTGTGGGCTTTTTCGTGGGTGCCGCGCTGCTGGCATCGGTTGGTTTTGTGGGTGCCCTACGCATCATGGCTGTGGGGTTGTTTGTGCTGATATTCACGGGGCTGTCTTTACCCAAGGGGATGGGCAAAATCAAGGCAAAGGTGAAGTTCACCCAACTCTTTTCTAAAAGCTCAGAAATTAATATTCTCTCTGCTGCCCGGTTCTTTCTCTTTGGCTCCAGAGATGTTTGGTTTGTCGTCGGCTTGCCCGTCTTTCTGAGAAGTGTTTTAGGCTGGTCATTTTACCAGGTGGGAGGCTTTCTCGCGTGCTGGGTGATTGGCTACGGGTTGGTGCAGTTTTCAGCACCCGCGTTACTGCAACGGTTTGGCTCTGGACAGCCACCTCAGGCAAAGACCATTCAATTTTGGACGTTTACGTTAACTGTGGTGCCAGCCGCGATCGCGATCGCACTCCAAAGCGGTGCGCCCCAAAATGTTGTGATTGTGGTTGGTCTCACCGTGTTTGGTTTGGTTTTTGCCTTTAACTCAGCCGTGCATTCCTATCTAGTGCTGGCATTTACCGCTGATGATGATGTCGCGCTGAACGTGGGTTTCTATTACATGGCTAACTCTGGTGGGCGGTTAGCAGGTACGGTGTTGTCCGGTCTGGTCTATCAGTTCTTTGGCTTGGTGGGTTGCTTGTGGGTATCCACCGCTTTAGTGCTGGCAGCCGGGGTGATTTCGCTGAAGCTGCCCGATCCACAACCCACCAAAGCGATCGCCTGGAAAGCTGGCGATGGCGATTAACTAATGGCATCTGTGATGAAAAAAGCGACCGCAAAGCAACTCTCCTTTCTAGACCGTTTCCTGACCCTGTGGATCTTCCTGGCGATGGCGATCGGGGTGGCGATCGGCTACTTCGTTCCGTCCGTCGATGCTTTGATTAATCAGTTTCAAGTGGGGACAACGAATATTCCCATTGCGATCGGCTTGATTCTCATGATGTATTCACCGCTGGCAAAGGTGCGGTACGAGGAGTTGGGCGATGTCTTTCGCAACGGCAAGATTCTGGGTGTGTCCCTCTTGCTGAATTGGGTCATTGGTCCCATCCTGATGTTTTTGCTAGCAATCACCTTTCTCAGAAGCTACCCAGAGTATATGGTAGGGCTGATTCTGATTGGCTTGGCGCGTTGTATTGCGATGGTGGTTGTGTGGAGCGATCTAGCTCGCGGCAATACTGAGTACACGGCTGGGCTGGTTGCGTTCAACAGCATCTTTCAGGTCATTTTCTACAGTCCCTTCGCCTGGTTTTTTATTACAGTGCTGCCGCCGTTGTTCGGGTTGCAGAGCAGTGTGGTGAACGTCAGCATCGCTGAGATTGCCAAGAGTGTGTTTATTTATCTTGGTATTCCCTTTCTGGCGGGCTATTTCACTCGCTTTTTCTTGGTGAAAGCGCGGGGCAAAGTCTGGTATCACGATGAGTTTGTGCCCAAAATTAGCCCAATCACGCTTGTAGCACTGCTGTTCACGATCGTCATCATGTTCAGCTTGAAAGGGAACTTGATCGTGCAGATTCCTCTGGATGTAGTGCGGATTGCCATGCCGATGATTATCTACTTCATCGTGATGTTTTTGGTCAGCTTCTACATGGCATGGCGCATCAAGGCAAACTACGCTCAAGCGACCAGTGTTGCCTTTACTGCCGCAGGTAACAATTTTGAACTGGCGATCGCCGTTGCCATTGCAGTCTTTGGCATTAATTCCGGTGCTGCCTTTGCTGCCGTTGTCGGTCCTCTCGTCGAAGTGCCCGTGTTGATTGGTCTGGTGAACGTCGCCTTCTGGCTGGAGAGACGCTATTTTCAATCTGAAGCGACGCTGCCGTAGCTCAAGACTCAAGGCTTAAACCAATGGCGCAACAACCAACTCAGCCAATTGCAGAGAACGTGTGGTGGGTGCTTCCCGGCAAGCTCGCCGGAGTGCGTCAACCAACCACAGCCGAAATCTCTGAGTTAGCAGCAGCGGGTGTGAGCGCGATCGTGTCCGTCTTTCATGAGGCTGATAACCTGGAGCGCTATCAACAAGCAGATATACCCGCTCTTTGGTTGCCGATTGCTATTGATTCTGTCCCGAACCCGTCACAGCTTCAGGCATTTCGGGACTTTGTGGCGCAGCAAACCCAACTGGGTCATGCTGTGGCTGTCCATTGCAGCACGGGTCGGCATCGCACAGGCACGATGTTAGCGGCTTACCTCATTGGTGCGGGTGCGTCGTATGAGCGTGCGATGCAGACGATCCTGGCGACAAACCCCCAGCTTGAGCTGCCAACCGCCCAGACCTTGTTTCTCCAGGCGTTAGCCAACGAGTCAGACAAGGTAGACGACTCACTTCCTATCGCTATGAAGGCAGCACAGGCAGAAAAGACGATCGAACAACCCATTGCCGACAATTTATGGTGGGTTATGCCTGGAAAGCTCGGCGGGGTGCGGAAGCCTATTGCAGAAGAACTCCTCGAGCTACAGGCAGCAGGTATTGGAGCGATCGTGTCCGTGCTGGATGACTCCTCCAATTTGGCTCTGTATGAACAAGCAAACATCCCAAATTTGTGGCTACCAACGAAAGGTGGCACGGCACCCAGCCAGGAACAGATTCAAGCACTACAAGCGTTTGTTGATCAACAAAATCGCCTTGGCAACGGAGTCGCCGTACATTGCACCAACGGTATACGGCGGACAGGCACAATGCTCGCTGCTTACTTAATCCAGACTGGCTTGTCTTACGACGAGGCAATGCAGAACATCCAGAGCGCCAACCCTGATGTGGCATTGCGAGAAGCCCAAACGACGTTTCTGAAAGCGTTAGCAGGAGAGTTGTCAGGTGACATCGTTTGACCATCCACCGAGAATTTTGTTTTTGTATGGTTCCTTGCGTGAGCGCTCCTATAGTCGCCTAGTCGCGGAAGAAGCTGCCCGGATCATGCAGGAGTTTGGAGCAGACGTGACGTTTTTTGATCCGCGTGAGTTACCAATTTACGGGAGCGTCCCCGACACACACCCCAAAGTGCAGGAGCTACGAGCGTTAAGCCTGTGGTCTGAAGGGCAGGTGTGGACAAGTCCAGAGATGCACGGGCAAATTACAGGCATCATGAAAAACCAGCTTGATTGGATTCCGTTAAGCATAGGGGCAGTCAGACCGACACAGGGTAGGACTCTGGCTGTTATGCAAGTGAGCGGCGGTTCCCAATCCTTTAATGCCGTTAATACCTTGAGGCTCCTGGGTCGCTGGATGCGAATGTTCACCATCCCGAATCAATCTTCAGTTGCCAAAGCGTATCAAGAGTTCAACGAAGACGGCACGATGAAAGACTCACCCTACCGCGATCGCGTCGTTGATGTGATGGAGGAACTCTACAAATTCACGCTGCTGCTGCGCGATCAGGTCGATTACTTGACCGATCGCTACAGTGAGCGCAAGAAAAAAACAGAAACACACGTTGACCATCCCTAGAACAGTTGCATGTAACCTTCTTAGGGACGCAGACAACCTCTTTAAAACACTGCCGATTGATGAAATTACTCTACATAGCGTTGCTGGTCATCACGCTCTAACAAGCGGTGTTTTAGTTTTCTTCGCAAACGATGCAGCGCTCGTTTACCAATTACGGATAGAAGATAATTAGCGGCGATCGTGGGAGTTTTAAAGAACCCTAGCGTCACCAGTTCATTGACTATCGCGGCATTTTCGGGACTCAATTCAACTCTCTGTCTGGACATATGCGCCTGATGCTCTCTGAAAACGTACGTACTCTTTTTGCTTGGTAGAGTCCCTAAACCGTCAATTTGACTTCAGTACAGTAGAGGAAGCCCATTCGTGTACCAGGGACGTTGCTACCAGTTTGATTTGTGTCGACAACATTCCTGTTGCGGCGTTGCGCTTCCATCTAGTTGTCTAGATCTCCGTTGCTTTTGCTGCCGCTGTATTCTAATGCAGCACAAACTAAAACCAGCTTAAGGGGAAAAGACAGCTTTTTTATACCAGAGTGGCAATACTCACACCGTTACTCTTTACATAAGCTTCAGACACGAAACCGCTAACTTTACATAAACTTTACAAAAGAATGGCGGGAACATTTCTTCGCTCTCCACACACTCACGGCAACCGTCTTGCTAGAGCACTGCCCATCTCCAAAGCGATGAAGCCCACACTCGCGCTCCCTAGCCAGTAAGCCAGCGCCAAACCTCTGTTGCCTGCCTGTAAAAGGTTAAATGTATCCAGTGCGTAGCTGGAAAACGTGGTGTAAGACCCTAGAAAGCCAGTAGCAACCAGCAAGCGCAACTCTGGCGCGGTCAGCGATCGCTCCAGCGTCAAGGTGATGAAAAAGCCCATGATCATTGAGCCTGTAATGTTGATAACAAAAGTGCCGTAGGGAAAAGCGACACCCAGCCACCGAGCTAATGCTAGGGTTAAATAGTAGCGACTCAAAGCACCCGGAATTGCTCCCAGGCTCACAGCTAAAGGCGCACGTAACGCTGGATCTACGACAGAGAGAAGCCCTAACGTGTGACCCAAGCCGTTGAAAACATAATGGAGGAAACGGGTGAACATTCTGCAACTCTCGGAGCATTTAACTTGAAGCGGTGGACGATCGCAGGAGCGAGAAGCTTACTTACAGCCCCACACCTCCCCAGAAACGCGGAAAGTAGAAACTATCAGCTTGCCAGCCAAGTTTGCAGCGCTGAGTCCTAAGGATCGTGGATTTAATAAAACCGAATACTCGCGTAGGATGTGTGAGCGCAGCGTAACGCATCATCTTCAAGGCTTGGGATGTGTTGGGCGGTAGCCATAACGCATCCTACAAAAGCCGATCTTATTTAATTCGCGATCCTTAGCAGTGTGGTCGCAGCCTTGCCTGGAGACAGGTTTGGCAAGCTCTATTGCCACGACGTTTTTATCGCATCTTTTTGTTGTTGCATGAAACGCCGACTGTATCACCTCTTATTCCCAAGTTGAAATAGGCTTCAGAACGGCTGGAATTTCAGCATCAGCCGGAAACTCCAGTTGGGTTTCTCGCAAGCCTAGATAGCCTGACTCGGAGAAAGAAAGCAACATCCGCTGAAGCGCTAGCCAGACATCAGCTTCGTACTCCCAGTCACGCTGACGGTACGCTTGCACCGCGATCGATCTCAATGCCCAAAAATAGCTGTTTCGGACAATTGAGCCACTTTTTTTGTACTCAGGTACGTCTTCATGATGAAGAAATACAATTTCATGCTCAATTCTGGCTCTCATAGGGCTGGTAGTCTGTCAATTTTCGCTTGACAAAAGTGCGATCGGGTAAGGGTATTTTTGCTGGTTTTCAATGCATCAAAAAATTTTGGACAGCAATAGTGCAGGCTGAAAAGTGTTCAAGGCTTCATGCTGCTGAAAGGCTTCCTCGATAAGGCAGCTTCACCCTTCAAAATTGGGAAAAGAGTTGCTTTATCCAAGTTTATAAAGTTAGTTTAAGTTGTAGTTGCAGATACGGCACCTTTGGATTTGCACAGCAAAAATAGTTAGCATAGGTATCCGAATCGTCAAGGGGATCACTCGCTACCTAATGATCCCAGCGCAGAAGCAAGCTTGTGGAGCAAACTATATCCAAAGGCTGTAGCCCTGCGATCGCACGGCTGCGATATTAAAGTGACGTTCCTAAAGCGTTGATCTAAAACTAAAGATTCAACTGGTAATAAAATGATAAGTTGCCCTTTGTGCTCTGATATTTTACTGCGTCATCTTCGCTCTGGTAAACCCTACTGGCTGTGTCGGCGCTGTCGCCTCGAAATTTTAGAAAAAAATTATCCGACGCACGCTTCTAGCAAGCTACCGCTTCCACAGCTTTCGGTAGCGCTGTCGCCAATGCCTCAGCTTGATGCCTTCACAGAGCACGTCCAGCAGCAGTTGCCTCCCATCACGACTGAAGTTTAGCGTTGTTTTGGAGCGATCGTTTAGTTCAATGCCTGACCAAGTGCCGCTAACGTACTAGAGCTGGCAAAAGCTAAGTTGAGTAACAGTCGTAAGGTTCAAACTGTTCTGCTTAGCAGCATTTACGCTGATCCTCGTGAACTTACCCAGTTTGTCAGGAGGCTGATTTCCGTAGAAAACCCGATTTCTCACCCCAAGCAATTGCTCATACTAGAGTCGTAATAACCTAAGTAACCAACGCCGCACCGATTTAACTGTGCTCAATGGCTCAATTAAACAGGTGTAGTTTATCCATATGTGAGGTCTGCTTTAGTGAACCGCATCTATACAGAGCGACCCAGAGTGCTTGTTGTTGATGACAACCCTTCTAGCCGCTTGACAGCCGTGGCTTTGCTGTCAGTTGAAGGCTATGACGTGCTGGAGGCAGGCAGCGGTCCAGCAGCGTTAGACTCTGTTGTTGCCACCAATCCTGATTTAATTCTGCTTGATGTCATGATGCCAGGGATGGACGGTTTTGAGGTGTGTCGTTGTCTCAAACAAGATGAGCAAACCCGCCTAACTCCTGTGGTCTTTGTGACGGCGCTTGACGATCGTCACGCTCGGTTGAAAGGCATTGAAGCAGGCGGTGATGACTTCTTAACCAAGCCGTTTGATCAACTGGAACTGTCCGCCCGCGTCAAATCGCTCATTCGTCAGAAACGTCTGAATGAAGATCTTGACCATGCCGAGAAAGTGCTCTTTTCGATCGCGCAAACTGTAGAAAGCCGTGATCCTAATACTGGTGACCACTGTGAACGCCTCGTTGCTCACGGCAAAGCCTTTGGGGAATTTCTTGGGCTGTCCCGCATCGAAATCCGCGATCTCATGTGGGGCGGCTATCTGCACGACATCGGCAAAGTGGGTATCCCCGATGCCATTCTGCTGAAACCAGGTAAATTTATCCCTGAAGAATGGGCAATTATGCAGCAGCATGTCCTCATTGGGGTGAAGATCTGCCAGCCGTTGCGCACGATGCGCGGGGTGTTACCCATTATCCGTTATCACCACGAACGCTGGGATGGAACAGGCTACCCTGATGGTCTTGTGGGTGAACAAATTCCTACACTGGCTCAGATTTTTCAAATCATCGATATCTATGACGCTCTAACGAGCGAACGCCCTTACAAAAAAGCCTTTACCCCGATCGAAGCCCTCGCTATTTTGGATGAAGAAACAGCAAAAGGCTGGCGAAATCCGATCTTAGTGCAACAGTTTAGAGAATTCATTCATACAGCCCTGCCAGAGCAACGCACCGTGTCGCTTGAGTTAGCACTGATGCCGCAATCTGCTTAAACCTTCTACAGGGGTCTGTCAGCTTAACGGCTGAAAAGCTCAGTTGCAGGTTTATGTCTGTGTAGCGAATGGTATTCTGTAGAGCGTGATGAAGCGGAGAGGAGATGCGATCGCTCGCTCTTCTTTCCACTGCAAACTAAGTGGCGCAAACAATCATGGTAGCGGTTGCAATTTTGGCTGCTGGGCGCGGCACACGGATGAAATCTGACTTGCCCAAAGTGTTGCATCGACTAGGGGGGAAATCTCTGGTCGAATGGGTGCTAGGTAGCCTATCAGCGGTTGAACCCGTGCGTCGGCTGGTCATTGTGGGCTATCGGAGCGAGTTGATCACGCAAGCGCTTGCCGGAGCAGAGAATGCTGGCACAACAGTCAAGCTTGAGTTTGTCGAGCAACTCAAACAACTGGGCACTGGACATGCTGTGCAACAGCTATTGCCGCCTTTAGAGGGCTTCCAGGGTGATTTGCTGATCTTGAATGGTGATGTCCCCTTACTGCGTCCTCAAACACTGAAGCAACTGCTACAAACCCATCGAGACCATCAAAATGCAGCGACGATTTTAACCGCTCAGCTACCCAACCCTAAAGGGTATGGACGGGTCTTTTGCAACAACCAAAATGTGGTGCAGCAGATTGTAGAAGACCGGGACTGCACCCCTGCACAGAAACAAAATCGCCGCATTAATGCCGGAGTTTACTGCTTCCGCTGGGCTGACCTGGCAGCAGCATTGCCAAAGTTGACTGCCGATAATGACCAGAAAGAGTATTACCTGACAGATGTCGTCAACTATCTTGATCCTGTGATGGCGGTGGATGTGGAGGATGATCAGGAGATTCTGGGCATCAACGATCGCAAACAGCTTGCCACTGCCTATGACATCCTACAAACACGCATTAAGGATCACTGGATGGCAGCCGGGGTTACGTTGATCGATCCAGACAGCATCACGATCGACGATACGGTGACGCTAGAACCAGATGTAGTGCTCGAACCCCAAACCCATTTGCGGGGCACGACGGCGATCCAGACAGGTAGCCGGATTGGTCCTGGCAGCTTGATTGAAAATAGCCAAATTGGTGCAAATGTGACGGTGCTGTACTCAGTGGTCACCGATAGCACCGTGGCAGCAAATACCCGCATTGGTCCCTATGCCCACCTGCGAGGACACGTAGAGACAGGTTCTGGTTGTCGCATCGGTAATTTTGTCGAGCTGAAGAATACCAAACTGGGCGATCGCACCAATGTTGCCCACCTATCTTATCTGGGCGATACGACGGCTGGCAATCAGGTGAACATCGGCGCAGGCACCATTACAGCCAACTATGATGGCGTGAAAAAGCACCGAACGCAGATTGGCGATCGTACAAAAACAGGTTCTAACAGCGTTTTGGTGGCACCGCTGACACTCGGCGAAGATGTCACCATTGCGGCTGGCTCCACCGTTACTGAAGATGTCCCAAACGATTGCCTGGTTATTGCCCGTACCCGCCAGGTGATGAAACCTGGTTGGCGGCTTCAAGCTAAAACTGATGGTTGATCGCGTGCAGCTTGGGAACAAGAATTTAATCACCTCGGCGTTTTCCGTAGGGGCGCACGGCTGTGCGCCCCTACCTACGAACAATTTGTCGGTTTTATTTAAGCCGCGATCCTTGGGCATCAATGATTGAAAGGGCGAGCGCTGAATGTGTCCGATTGTGAAACCAATCCAGCTATTCGACCAGCGCTAAACGGTTGAGTCAACTACCGCAGTTGCCGCTCTTCATAATGCACTTCGGGAGATTGCTGAGAAGGCAATAAAAATCTGCTGTAGCGCTTCGGTTGCTGTAAACGGCTTCGTTGTGCTTTGCTGTACCTGAGCAAGCGTGCTTGCCGCTGAGACGTGACTGCCATGAACCGCAATAGCACAAAGCCTCCCGCGATCGTGGTGAGAGCACCTGCCAACAGCCATGCAAGACCTCCCGCATAGTTAGTGGAGCGCCCACCAAAAAGGGACTGTGCGTTTTGATTTTGAAGTTCTGCTGTATTTGCCTTAAGCTGGGTCGTCAGGCTCTCGACAATCATTTGCTGATTGCGGAGCTGCGATTTAACTTGCTCAGTTTCAATATGCTGCTTGTCAAGCTGACCCTTAGACTGTTCAAAGTCAGCGGTCTGTTTTTCCAATTGGGCTTTGATCTGTTTATTATCGTTACTCTGACTCTCCAACAGAGCTTTAAACTGATCGGAGTCAGTACTTTGCTTTTCTACTTTGACTTTTAGCTGCTCAGAGTCTGAGATTTGCTTCTCCAACTGAGCCTTTAGCTGGTCGGCTTCCTTTTTCTGCTGCTCGGCATTGTATACCGCAAGGGGATCAGCCGTTGATGGTTGAGGGAGTTGAGAAACAGTCACTGTAGGCAGATCGGAAGGTAGAGGCGTTGGCGTTGCCTTACCACCCAAAAAACCCGCAGAGCCTGGAGCCTCTCCTTTTAGCAGCAAAAATGCTAAAGCCCCAGCAAATACAGTTCCACCTAAAAACGCTGAAGTGCCACTCACACCTTCTAACCTAAATTGCGACAACTCCCAAGACAAATTGTAGCTTGTACAAACCTTTTAGCAGTACTTTTGCTAAAGGTGCAAATAATTCTTTGACAAGGTTGATCCTAACAAGCGTTTCTAAGACGAGTCATCAGTGCAATCTAAACTTACAGCACTTTTACCTTAAATCCACTATTCAGTTTAATCAATCACTCAAGACTTCACTTGAGCTTTAAATATGCTTGTCTGGAAACCTGTGCCAAAGCAATCTAAGTAAAATTTACTGCTCATACCGTAAGTTATTTCAGGCACGAAGTATGAATTGAACATTGTTAACTGACTGCCAGATTCAAACATGTCTTTGCCCTAGAAACTCCACATATGGCGTTAGAGAAGACCTTTATAGACTGGTAGTAGTAGCCACCGCTTAAGTGATCAATCCAATGTTGTAATCACCTCACAGTCCATGAACGTTCATCACTCATCAAAGGATATGCAAAAGAAAAGCTTTGAAGCTAAAAGGGGTTAAGCCCCTCTTGACGAAGCCTCATTCAAACTTACTGTTACGCTTACGATGAGCCACTGTGTCATCGGTAAGCATATGCTATTGCGGTTGATTTCCTTTTCGAGCACCTCGCCCCTCAGATGAAACCTCTCCATCAAAGTTCGATGCAAAACAAAGGCTCATTCCAGCCTTAAAAGTTTGAGCCGTTGGCAAAGCCGCGATCGTAAGCAGGGTCAGAGTCAAGGGGAATTTGTCGCTGCTGGTTAAGCTTGGCATCCCAGTAGCCAGCATCCCACCAGAGATAGTCCGATCGCTGACGGCTAAAGCTGTAGGGATTAACGGCTTCTGGCTGTAGCTTGAGTAGGTTAAGACTCCGCTGAGCTGGTAGCCCTGCAAGCTGCTGTTGCGCCATCGTCATCGCCCGCGCGATCGCCAGCATGCGTCGTTCCTGATCATGACGAATGCTAGTTTCGATGTTGCCCAGTCCGGGCGCATCCCACCGCTTTTTTTGAGGACTCCAATAGCTCCACACGCGAGCTTCAAGAATGGCATCTTGTCCATTGAGTCCCTTTTGCTTGACTTGTAGCAAGCGATCGAGATAGCCCTGGTCGCCCAAGGCAGCCAATGGTGCCTGGTTTGCTAGGTCAATGCCGTTGAGTGCTTCAGCTAGAGTCATCTGGAGTTGCATTGCTGCTGCTCGTCGCTGCAAAACAGCATTCTGCACTTGTAAGCGTCGCAGTTGGCGATCGTCGGCTTCTTCAGGAGTTGAGCAGTGGTAATACGCCTCTCGACAGTGCTGAAAGGAGAAACTGCCTAGATTCCAGACTCCGTTACCAGGGTCTCTATGCCCATAGTAGGCACGGGTTTTTCTGCCGTCTGGTGTACGTGTCCCTTCGGCATGACCGACCGTGCGCGCCACCAGCGAGTCTGAACCACCTGTAAAAATCTGTGTGCCAAAGGAATCGCTGTGCACATCGTTCACAAGGGGCTGCTTGAGCGTGACCGCACTCTTGCTAGTAGTCTGCTGCGCCCGTTTGTCAAAATCAGCTTTCCATGCGGGAATGCAGACAACGATTAGGAGCGCCATGCCAACCCATCCTGCATGAACAAGCAGGAGTAGCTCAGATTCTCGCGATCGCCTGCGTTGCTGTTGGACTGGCGGCATGGGCGATCGCACAGTTCTTACCGTCGTAGGGCGGTAGCGTGGCGATGGCTCAGCGAGGCTAGCTTGGGCAGACGACTTTCTCAAAGCAGCTCTTACTTAAAGCGACAAGCTTGATTCAGGACAATTGTTCTACTGTATTCTACCGTGCTAACTCCGCCAGTTATAGTTTTAAGCTGGATCTCAGCCAGAGCGAGCGCAAGACCTCAGTCGCAGCCTCTTTTCTCGTTGGCTTGAGCTTGCAGTGTGCCAGAGCC
>Ga0163146_10001113_pt1 | contig 38645 bp, 35 predicted proteins | sample OliLakLV19MP7G1_FD_148648 | JGI IMG/M metagenome (GOLD analysis project Ga0163146, IMG submission 148648) | Freshwater microbial mat bacterial communities from Lake Vanda, McMurdo Dry Valleys, Antarctica - Oligotrophic Lake LV.19.MP7.G1 | ecosystem: Environmental > Aquatic > Freshwater > Lake >...
GCGAGGCAAGCTGTCAGAAACCAGTAGAGCGGTGCAATCCGGATAAATCGGCGCACCAGAAAGTCTCTTGAAGCGCCGGGCCTGCCAAATTCCCCTGAATAAACGTAGAACATGATGAAACCGCTGGCAGCGAAAAAGAGGTCGCCCCCCACAACTCCAAAATCGCGCAGATAGAAAAATCCGCTCAATACACGCCACTCTCCCGGAAACTTCAGGCCTAAAGCACCTAAAGCGTGATAGAGCACTACCAGCCCCGCAGCCACGCCGCACAGGCACTGGGCAACCATCAGATTCGATTAAAATTTAGGCGTCGGGGGCATAGGAGGGCAGTTTGCAACTGATACCGCAGGAGCGCAGGCAGCATTTTCTCGCGGTGCGCCTGGAATTTCGCTACCGCTATAATTGTAGATTCGGGTGGTGATATCGCCCGGTGTCCTTCGAACGAGCTGCAACGAATGCCACTGTCCGTATGCCAGCTCTGTGCTGTCGACTTCACGTTCAAGCATTTCCTGACTCCGGTTGTCGACGGCATGCAAAGGCAGGGCTGGCGCGTTACCGGTCTGTGCTCCGATGGCATATTCGTCCCTGACCTTGCCGCCCGCGGCTACCGCATCCAGACACTGCCGATCGCCCGCAGCGTCAATCCATTCAAACATGCCGCATCCCTGATACGACTCGTGCAACTGTTTCGCCGCGAGCGCTTCGACATCCTGCATGCCCACACCCCGATCGCCGCATTGCTCGGCCGCATTGCGGCCCGGTTAGCTGGCATTCCCATGGTGGTCTATACAGCGCACGGCTTCTACTTCCATGACCAGATGCGCCCCTTGCCGAAGGCATTTTTCGTATTCCTCGAACGGCTCGGCGGCGCCATGACCGACCTGCTTTTCACGCAAAGCGCGGAGGATGCCGCTACTGCGGTGGATCAACGCTTCCTGCCCGCCGATCGTGTGGTCGCCATCGGCAATGGCGTGGATCCGGATACGTTCATGCCGGGCGATGTCGCTGTCCGCATGCGCATCCGGACGGCACTCGGAATTCCCGCTCAGGCAATTGCCATTGGCATGATCGGCCGGATGGTGTCCGAAAAGGGCTACGGCGAGTTCTTCGCAGCCGCTGCGCGCATCGCCGGAACCCATCGCGACGTGTATTTCGTCGCCATCGGCGACCGCCTGCCCAGCGACCACGCAGGCTCGATCGACGCCGAACTGGAAAGCGCCCGCGAAGCGCTCGGCCCGCGCCTGATCCTCACCGGCCTGCGCGATGACATTCCCGATCTTCTGTCTGCACTCGACATCTTCACCCTGCCCTCCTACCGCGAAGGCATGCCACGCACCATCATCGAAGCGATGATGATGGCCCTTCCGGTGGTGGCGACCGACATTCGCGGATCACGCGAGGAAGTGGTTGACGGCGAAACCGGGCTCTTGGTGCCGGTGCGCGACGAAGTTGCGCTGGCAGATGCGCTGCTGAAACTCACCGATGACCCGGCAGCGCGCCGTCGCATGGGCGAAGCCGGCCGCGCGCGCGCGCTGGCCTTGTTCGACGAATCGAAAATCGTCGCGCGCCAGATCGCCGAGATCCGCGCACGACTGCCGGCCGGATTGCGCGAGCGCGCATGAACGTTTTCCTGATCTGCGCCCTGGTCGCGTTTTCGGTCTCGTTCCTGATCGTCGCGCTGATGCTCAGGCAGCGCTGGCATTGGGCACTCGACCACCCGAACGATCGATCGCTGCATTCCGATCCGACGCCGCGCAGCGGCGGGGTGGCGGTGATGGCCGGCATCGTCGCCGCGGCGCTGGTCGGCAATTTCATGGTCGATCGCTTGCCGCTTGCAGCACTCGGCCTGGCTGTCGCGCTGGCCGGCATATCGCTGGCGGATGATCGCGGCGGGCTGCCGATTTTCGCGCGTCTCGGCACCCATCTGTTGGCCGCAGGGCTTTTCGCCGCCTACCTCACGGACAACGGCGCACCCTGGTGGTGGATGTGCGCCGCAATCCTGACCATGGCTGCGATGACCAATTTCTACAATTTTATGGATGGTGCCAATGGCCTTGCCGGCGGTATGGCAGTGGCTGGGTTCGGCTGCTACGGCCTGGCCGGAATGACAGCCGCACCCGGCTTCGCCGCTCTGTGCTTCGCAATTGCCGCCGCCGCCGCGGGGTTTCTTTGCTTCAATCTCCAGGGCCGCATCTTCATGGGTGACGGTGGCTCCGTACCGCTAGGGTTCCTGGCAGCCGCGCTGGGCATCGACGGCTGGATGCGCGGCCTGTGGCCCATCTGGTTCGCACCGCTGGCCTTCGCGCCCTTCGTGGTCGATGCCGTGATCACGCTGGCGAAACGCATGGCGCGCCGCGAGCGCTTCTGGCTGGCCCATCGCGAGCACTACTACCAGCGGCTGGTACGCTCAGGCTGGAGCCACGCCCGCCTCGCGACGGCCGAATATGCCTTGATGCTCGTTTGCGCCGGCACCGCACTGGCAGCGCGCAGCGGGGACGAACAGGCGCGATGGGCCGCTTTTGCGACAATCGCGGCCTTGTTGGCCGTCGCGGCACTTGTCATCGACTTGCGCTGGCGACGCTTTCTGGCGGCGCAAGCACCAAACACATGAAACCCATGCGCCCCCTGTTCGGGGTCAACCCGCTTTCGCTGCTCGCGTTCACACATGACTTGCTGGCCGCTGGCTGTGCCTGGCTCCTTGCCTACTGGCTGCGCCTCAACCTCTCGATCCCGCCCGAATACCACCCCGGCATGTTCAAGGCCATGCTGGTGTGCGTCCCGCTGCAAGCCTATGCCTACCAGGCCTTCGGCCTGTACCGCGGCGTCTGGCGCTATGCCTCGCTACCCGACCTGCGCCGCATCGTCTTCGCCGTCGCCACCGGCGCCCTGGTCGGCCCGTTCGTCCTCATGATGCTGGGCCTGAACGTCGGCATTCCGCGCTCGGTTTTCCTGCTCGAGCCGATCCTGCTGTTGCTCATCATGGGCGGCAACCGTGTTGCCTACCGTTCCTGGAAGGAGTATCGCCTGTTCGGCGCCACCCGCAGCCAGGGCGCACCGGTATTGGTCATCGGCACCGGTGACGCCGCCATCACGCTGACCAAGGAACTGACCCGTTCGGCCGACTGGCGCGTGGTCGGCCTGATCGACGACGATCCGCGACTTTCCGGGCGCGTGCTGCAGAGCGCCACCGTGGTCGGCGGGCTCGACACGCTGGCGCAAAACGCGGCGCAACTGGAAGCGACCCACGTGATCATCGCCCTGCCTGAGGCCACGCATCGCGAGCGGCGCCGCATTGTCGATCTGTGCCGCGAAGCCAATCTCAAGGTGCTCACCATCCCGTCATTCGACGATTTGATGAGCGGCAAGGTGCAGGTGACCGCGATTCGCCAGGTCGAACTCGATGATCTGCTGGGGCGCGATCCGGTGGTGCTCGACAGCGTTGGCCTCAAGGGCCTGCTGACCAATCAGACCGTGATGATCACCGGCGCCGGCGGCTCGATCGGTGCCGAACTGGTGCGCCAGATCGTGCGCTATTCGCCCGCCCGGCTGGTGCTGGTCGAGAACGGCGAGTTCGCGCTCTACAACATGGAGCAGGAGCTGGGTCGCGTTGCACCCGGTCAGGCCTTTTCCTGCGTGATCGGCGATGTGCGCGACGCGCATCGCATGCGGCAGGTGTTGGCGCACTACCGGCCGTCGGTGCTGTTTCACGCCGCCGCCTACAAGCATGTGCCGATGATGGAAGACGAGAACGCCGGCGAGGCATTGGCCAACAACGTCCTGGGCACCGCGACACTGGGCGCTGCGGCGATCGCCGCCGGTGTTGCCAGGTTCGTCCTGATCTCGACCGACAAGGCGGTCAACCCGACCAATGTGATGGGCGCCTCCAAGCGCCTGGCCGAACTGCTGTGCCAGAGCCTGGATGCACCTGCCGGCACGCGCTTCGTGATAGTTCGCTTCGGCAACGTGCTGGGCTCCACCGGCAGCGTGATCCCGAAGTTCAAGGAGCAAATCGCCGCAGGCGGGCCGATCACGGTGACCCATCCCGATATCGTGCGCTACTTCATGTCTATCCCTGAAGCCGCGCAACTGGTGCTGCAGGCCGGCACCATGGGGCGCGGCGGCGAGATTTTCGTGCTCGACATGGGCGAGCCGGTCAAGATCACCGACCTCGCGCGCGACATGATTCGCCTGTCCGGCTTCGCCGACGACGAAATCCGCATCGAGTTCACCGGGCTACGGCCGGGCGAAAAACTGTTCGAGGAACTGCTGGCCGATTCCGAATCCACACGGCCCACGCCGCATGCCAAGCTGCGCATCGCCAAGCCCAGCGAGGTGCCCGACGCAGCCTGGCGCAGCGATCTGCTGGCCTGGCTGGCAAACCCCGGCGACAACCCGCAATCCATCAAGCTTGAGCTGCAGCGGCGCCTTCCCGAGTATCGGCCCGAACAAGCGAGAAAAGCCGCCTGAGGGCCTGGGCTTATACGGATTGCTCCCGCTGTGAGCCGGCGAGCAGCCGCTCACAGGCGGCGTGCACGCAGGACACCGCGATTTCGGCCAAGTCGCCCGCCGGTGCCTGCAGCACTTCGTGCCGCACGCCCCAGGGCCGCCAGCGCTGCGCCGGTGAATCGCCGAACAACGCCACCACCGGGATGCCGAGCCCGCTTGCAACATGCATGGCGCCGCCATCGGCGCACACCATCAGTGCGCACGAAACCAGCGCACCGCTCAAGGAAGCCAGTGAATGCGTGGGCCACGCCAGGCACTGCGCATCAGCGCCCAGCAGGGCCAGAATCGCTGCGGCCTTCTCGTCATCACCTGGATGGCGCGGGTCGCCGGCCAAACCGGGCGCCCACAGCAGCACGGGAAACACGTCCGCGCGGGCCATCAGTTGGCGTATCAGTGCGGCGAATGATGCCGCCGGCCAGCGTTGGCGCGGGCGGCGCGCGCTGATGTGCAGCGCCACCAGACGGCGTCCGCGGGCCGCTGCGGGCAAGGCTTGCCGCAAGCGCGCGGATTCGGCGGCGTCGGCAGCCAGCATGCACGGACCGGGCACACCTTCAAGGCCAAGCGCGGTGCCCAGCCGAAATACATCTTCCGCCTCGTGCAGGCTGGCGCCGCCGCCGTAGATCATCGGCATCGTCACCTGCGCTGGCGCACCTGCGACCACAAACCCCAGAATCGCACGCGGCTTGATCCACCCGGCCAGCCGCGCCGCCTGACGCTGCACACCGGGCCCAGCCAGAATCGCAATGTCAATGCGCATCGCCCGCAGGCGCAGCAGCAGGCGCGCGGTATCGACATACACCGCCAGCCGCTGGCGTTGCGGCTGATGCTTGGCCTTGTCATAAGCGAACAGGCCATCGACATCCGGATGCGCGCCCAAGACAGGTGTGTTGTAGGTGTTGCCCAGTACGCCAATCCACGCATTCGGAAAGTGTATGCGCAGGCCGTGAATCAGCGGCGTGGTCAAGACCAGATCGCCGATGTTGTCACGGCGAATCACCAGAATGCGCTGTGGAACGGCAGGCAATCTCATCCGCGCAGCAGGCGCGCAATCGGCGCTTCAGCCATGCCGCAGCGCAGCATGGGTAGCAAGGCCGATGCCCACATCAACTCGAATTCAGGCGCGCGCATGATTCGACTGCGGGTCTGCACCAGCCTGCCGGGAAGACTCACCGCGCGTACCGCGCGAATTCACCGCCAGCGCCAGCGCCAGCAGCGCCAGCATCGCATGCTCATGGTGCAGGGTGGTATTGGCGAACCCGATCACAAGCGTCACCAGCCAGGCCGAGCCGCTGGCGAACCACAGCGCCGTCCGCGCCTCGGGTTCGCCCGGCTTTGGCCGGTGGCGCAACAGCCACCAGCCCCATACGCCCAGCAGTGCCAGCACGCCGGCCAATCCGACAAGCCCGCGCTCGACCAGGGTGTTGATGTACAGGCTATGCCCATGCGGCGCCCCGGCATACTCGGCAGCTACATAGGGGCGCCCTTGCGCAGTCACCCAGCCCTTGAGAACATCTTCCTTGAAGTGGCCGTAGTTTTCCATGCCAAGACCGAAAACCGGGTGCTCACGCCAGCCGGCGAGGCCGCGATTCCAGATCAGGTCGCGCTGCGCCAGCGAATAGTTGCGGGCGCCCCATTCAAGCTGACGATCAAGCGCGCTGGTGCCGCCCATCAGCGCAGCCACTGCAATTACCGCACCCACCGCGATCCAGGCGCGCCGCCCGATGTGCGCCGCCCGTGCGGCGACGAGCGCGGCTGCAAGCAGCAGCAGCACACCAGTGGCGCCAGCGGCGCGGCTGCCGCCCAGAAACAGGCCGCTCATCAATGCCAGAATCGCCACGCCGAGCGCGACCCGCAGCGGAACCCGCAGCGCACGCCACATGGTGGCGAGCAAGCCGGCAGCTACCCCCAGGCAGATGGCCATGTAGATCGCGCTGTGGTTCACATGACCGACCGATATCAGTTCGAGTGCGCGGCGCTTGCCGATGACCTTCCAGTTCCAGATGGCCTCAATCTCCGCCAGCACACATGAGCCCACCAACATGGCCAGGACCGCGAGTTTCTGTGCGTCGGAGTAACCGGCACGGCGCACGCAGGTAAACAAGAGCGCGTAACGCAGGATATCGTTGACCGCCAGCCATTGGTTGCCATCGGCGCGATGAATGCCGCCAAACTGTGCTGCCAGATAACCGCCCGCCAACAAGCCCGCCATCAGCAGATCCCACACATCGAGCCGGCCGCCAAAGTTGCGCGCGCCGATGCGATTGATCAACCAGGCGATCAAATACGCGAGCCACAGGATATTCTTCGGCGCTTCACGCAAGGGAAGCACGAAAGCGAGTGCAAGCAAGAGGGCGAATTCGACTGGAAATCGCCAATCGCGCCAGGAAAACGAGGTCATAAAGGGGGCGCCAGTGAATGCTCGGTTATTATACGGGCCGCTGTTTTTCGTACCCGCGAAGCACAATTTGTCGAGTTCGTTCCAACCGGGTTGTGCGCCAACGCAAACGAGTGCCTGGGCCCGGTCGGCATCGACCGGTGCAGACCGCTCCCCGAACCAGGACCCACGCCTTGCCGCGCCGCATTCTTTTCGCCATTCGCAGCAAGCTCGGGGATACGCTGATCAGTTTCCAGTGTGCACGCGCGTTTGCGGATGCGTTTCCCGATTCACAGGTCACTCTTCTGACGCGATCCGCCTACGCCAGTTTGCTGCGTGCCGAAGCCGGGATTCGAGTGATCGGCTTCGGTAGCCGCATCGAGATGGTGCTGCGGCTGCTTTGGTTGCGCTTGTCCGAACCGGCCTTCGATGTGCTGGCGGTGCTGTGGGGTTCCGGACCGCCGATCCGGCTGATCGGGCGGCTTGCCAAGGCCAACCGCAAAGTCGCCTGGAGCCGCAAGTTCGCACCCGACATATTCGAAGAAGGGCGATTGCCGCAAGATCATCTGTTGATTGATCCCGCTGCGGGCGTGATCCGGGTATTCGCGCGTGATCCGGGTATTCGCACCGGATTTCGCTACGCCCGAAGCCCTTTCCATCCCCAGTCTTGGTGCACGCTATCGCAGCCAGCGCGGCAACACGGCGATCGGCATCGTGCCGATCGCTGACGAAGCGCGCCGCAATCTCGACCCGCCGACACTCCTTCAACTGATCACCGAACTGCGCCGACAGCACGCCAATGCGCCAATTCGCGTGTTCGTCAACCCCGGCAATGCGGGTTCCGATGCGCTCATTGCGATGCCATTGCCGGCAGGCTGCGAGCTGCGCACCTTCCGTGACCTCGGTGCTCTGGTGTCGGAATACATGCACCTGGCGGCATGGATCGGCACCGACACCGGCTTGTACCATCTGGCCGCCGCGATCGGCATCCGCGCCACGGTGTTCTTCGGCCCCACCCAGCCGCACAAGATCGTGATGCCGGCACAAAAGAATGTGCAAGTGTTTCGCTTGGCAGCGCTCGGTGATACACACTGCGAGGAGAAAGCCTGCACGCGACCGCTGTGCCTGCATGCAGGCGTTGCGGTGTGGAGCCATGCGCTAACCGCCACCGGGCTCGAAGAAACACCGCAGGCGTGCCCGCTGCGGGCCTTGCCCGCAGCCGCGCTGCAGGAACTCCGCGACTGCAGCCCGGCATGAAAATCGTGATCTTGAAGCGTGACAAGGTCGGCGACATGCTGCTTGTCACACCCATGCTGGAGCACCTGCGCAAGAGCCTGCCGCAGGCGCAGATCCATCTGCTCGCCACCGACTACAACGCCTGGGTGATCGAGGGTAATCGCAATATCGATCGCTGCTGGATCTACCCGCGCGTGCGTCACGGCGCCAGCGTGCGACCGTTGGCGCTGATCGAACAGCTATGGCAGATCGTGGCGCTGCGGCGCGAAAAATTCGATTTCGCCATCGCCGCCGGCGGCGTTGTCAGCCCGCGCGCGGTGGCGCGCATCACCAGACTCGGCGCGCGCCGCAGCATCGCCTACGCAGGGGCCGGGCCGGATGCGGGAGACCCGGTTTTCGCCCGTCTCACCGATCCGCTGCCCTACGATCGCGCGCTGCATGAGGTCGAGTCGAATCTGCGCCTGCTGGCACCGCTTGGCGTGCCGATGCCTGCCGCGCCGATTTACCCAAGCTTGCTGCTGGCGCCCGAGTGGCTCTCGTCCGGCACCGCCTGGGTCGCCGCGCAAGGGCTTGCGCCCGGAAAATTCATCGTCATCGGCTTGAATGCGCGGCGCGCCAAGCGCAAACCTACAACCGAGCAGATTCTGCGCTGGTCGAGGCATTTCAAGGAGGTCCTGGGCCTCGATAGTGTGCTGATCTGGCAACCCGGACCGGCCGATAACCGGGTCTATCCGGGAGACGACGCGATTGTCGGCCCCTTCATGCGGCAGTGCCCGCCCTGGCTCAAGCCGTTTGGCAATCCCCAGGACGTGCGTGCCGCGCTGGCGGTTATCCGGCATGCGGCCACCTCGATCTTTCCGGACGGCGGCATCGCCCACCTGGCGTCGGCCGCGCCGGGAGGTGTGCTCGCGCTGTTCGCCGAAACCGATGTTTCCCCGCACCCCGACAACTGGCGCCCGTATGCGCCTCGGTCCTGCTATCTGGAAGCGCGCAAGACGGTGGCCGAAATTTCGGATGAACAAGTATTCGAGCGCGTCAACTGGTTGCTGCGGCAGCCGCTCCAGGGCTGAGGCATGGCCACCTATGCGATTGGCGACGTGCAGGGCTGCCACGACGAACTCGTGCTGCTGCTCGACCGAATCAATTTCGATGCACGCAAGGACCGTCTGTGGTTCACCGGTGACCTGGTCAACCGGGGCCCGAAGTCGGCCCAAAGCCTGCGCCTGATCAAATCGCTGGGCGATTGCGCGACAGTCGTGCTGGGCAACCATGACTTGTTTCTGCTCTCACTGGCAGCCGGCCATGGCAAGCTGCATGCGGGCGACACCATGCAGGAAGTGCTGGTTGCGCCGGATGCGCGCGAGTTGCTGGCCTGGCTCGCAACCCGCAAGCTGGCTTATTTCGAACATGGCACCTTGCTGGTGCACGCGGGCGTTTTGCCGGCGTGGGACGCACTTCGAGTGCTCGAGCTGGCCACCGAAGTCGAACACGCGATCCAGTACGACGCCGGCCTTTTCGCGGCGATGCGCGGCAACCAGCCGGACGCGTGGGACGAGAGCCTCAACGGTTACGAGCGCCTGCGCGTGATCATCAACGCGCTCGCACGCGTGCGCTTCATCACACCGGCCGGGCAGATGGAATTCAAGACCAAGACCGATAGGCCACCCGAAGGTTATGTGGCTTGGGATCAGGTCGCACAGCGGGCCAGTGCAGGGGTGCACGTGATCTTCGGTCACTGGGCTTCGCGCGGGCTGGTGCTGCGAGGCAATCTCAGCGGTCTGGACAGCGGCTGTGTCTGGGGCAGGCAGCTGACCGCCATGCGCATCGAGGATCGCAAGATTTTCCAGGTCGAATGCCTGGCGGGACCACGGGGTTATAGCGACGTGGCGCCCTGACTGGGTTAGACGGACAGCTCAGCCACCAAGCAATCGACACATTCTTGCGCGCTACGGCCCGCCGTATCGAGCCGCAAGTCAGGGTGTTCCGGCGCTTCGTACGGGCTGTCCAGGCCAGTGAAGTTCACCAACTCTCCGCGCCTGGCCTTTGCATACAAGCCTTTCGGGTCGCGCCGCTCGCATTCGGCCAGCGGTGCGTCGATGAAGATCTCGGAGAACTCGTTCGCATCGAACAAAGAGCGCGCAAACTCACGCTCCGAACGGAAGGGCGAAATGAAAGAAACGATAACGATCAAGCCAGCCTCGACCATCAGCCTGGCGACCTCGGCGACGCGCCGAATGTTCTCCACCCGGGCCGCTTCAGTAAACCCCAGATCGCGGTTCAAGCCATGCCGGACATTGTCGCCGTCCAGAACGAAGGTATGTCGCCCCATTTCATGCAGTCTGGCCTCCAGCAAATTCGCAATGGTCGACTTGCCCGAGCCGGAGAGTCCGGTCAGCCACAGGCAGCGGGGGCGTTGCAGCTTTCGCGTAGCCCTATCCCGTTTACCTACGGAAAGCGCTTGCCAGTGTATGTTCGCCGCCCGCCGCAGCGCGAAATCGATCATGCCGGCCCCGGCAGTTTCATAGCTGGTACGGTCGATCAGGATGAAGGCGCCGAGGCGCCGGCTGTTCCGGTAGCTGTCGAACGGGATCGGTCGGTCGGTACTGATGTTGACTGTCGCGATGCCGTTCTTGGGAACCTCCCGTGCCGCCAGGCGGGCGCCCGAATTGACATCGATGAGGTGCTTGATCGCGGTCACCGAAGCTCCGACCTCCAGGCAGTGGATCTTCAGCAGATAGGTCCTCCCCTGCAGCAAGGAGTGGTCGGACATCCAGATCACGCGCGCCTCGAACTGGTCGGCCGTTTCGACCGGATGGGTCGCCGCCGCGATGACATCGCCGCGACTCGCGTCCACATGGTCGGTCAGCGTGAGCGTCACGGAATCACCGGGTCGCGCACTTTGTACCTCGCCGCCATGCACCACTATGGCCTTGATGCGCGCTTGCGCGCCGCTGGGCGAGAGCCGGACGAGATCCCCCGGATGGACGCTGCCATCGGCAACCCGGCCACAAAAGCCGCGGAATTCCTGATTCGGCCGATTGACCCACTGAACCGGAAAACGGAACCCTCGCGCTTCGGCTGGTTCGACTACCTGTACCTCCTCAAGATGCTGCAGGAGATTTGGCCCCTGATACCACCCCGAATGATCGCCAGCCCGCGTAACGTTATCGCCATCCAAGGCACACAGGGGAATCGCCTGCAATCCCAGAAACCCCATATCTGAAGCGAAGTCGGAATATTGCCGGACGATGGATTCGAACACACCGCGGTCCCAGGCCACCATGTCCATCTTGTTTATCGCCAGAACCAAATGCTTGACTCCAAGCATGGCGATGATGCGGCTGTGGCGGCAGGTTTGAACCAGAACCCCCTTGCGCGCATCGATCAACAAAACCGCGACCTCTGCCGTCGATGCGGCTGTGGCCATGTTGCGCGTGTACTCTTCATGGCCGGGAGAGTCAGCCACGATGAAGCGGCGCACAGCGGTTGAAAAGTAACGGTAGGCCACATCAATGGTAATGCCCTGTTCCCGCTCCGCCTTAAGGCCGTCGACCAGCAATGCGAAGTCGAGGTTTTCGCCTTGCGTCCCGTAACGCGAAGAATCCTTGCGCAACGCGCTCAACTGGTCGTCGAATACCTGCCCGGTCTCATAAAGCAGGCGCCCGACCAGGGTCGACTTGCCATCGTCGACGCTGCCACAGGTGATGAATCGCAGGGTTGGCAGCATCAGAAGTAACCTTCCTGCTTCTTGCGTTCCATCGAGCCCGCGCCGTCGTGATCAATCAGCCGACCCTGGCGCTCGGAGTTGGGAGCCGATCTGGTTTCTTCAAGAATCTGCGCGACCGACAAGGCGGGGCTTTCGATGGCTGCAGTCAGCGGATAGCAGCCCAGCGTTCGAAATCGCACCATGCGCATTTCCGGCACTTCACCGGGGGCAAGTTTCAGCCGTTCATCGTCCAGCATGATCCATTGGCCACTGCGCTTGACGACCGGACGGGACTTGGCGAAATATAGTGGAACCACAGGAATGTCCTGCTCAAGGATGTATTGCCAGATATCGGTTTCAGTCCAGTTCGACAGCGGGAACACGCGAATCGTCTGCCCCGGTCCGATACGGGTGTTGTATAGATTCCATAGCTCGGGCCGTTGCGCCCGGGGCTCCCAGCGGTGGCCGGATGCGCGAAACGAAAATATGCGTTCCTTGGCGCGGGATTTTTCCTCGTCACGGCGCGCGCCGCCAAAAGCAAGATCAAAGTCGTGCAGGTCCAGCGCCTGCTTGAGTGCTTCGGTTTTGAGCCGGTCAGTGTGCCGCTCAGAGCCATGCTCAAGGCAATTGATGCCTTCCGCCAGAGCTTCCCGATTGCTGTGGACCAGAAGCTTGATGTCCTGGCTTCGGGCTACCGAGTCGCGAAAGGAAATCATTTCGCGGAACTTCCACGTCGTGTCGATGTGAAGTAAAGGAAACGGCAGCGGGGCAGGCCAGAAAGCTTTTTGCGCCAGGCGCAGCATGACCGACGAATCCTTGCCGATCGAATACAACATGACCGGCGAGGCGGCGGTTGCCACCGCCTCGCGGATGATTTCTATGGATTCCGACTCAAGCTCGTTCAACATGCGACAAGCACCAGGAAAGTAATCAAATTTCCGGCAATGATCAACCTTGGTCCGGCACGGCCATCCGCCGCTACCAGCGAGTCACAGCGTGCGAAAGCATCGCATGGCGTTATCTTTGGTTGAAAGAATTCTACCCTGCGCACACTCGCAGGAGGCCGTCGCCGGGGAAACACTGAACCAGGACCCAGGGAACTATAGCCGCCTTCGCATCGTGTCCAATTGATTGCGGACTGCCGTTCGCGAGTCCGTGATACCGGGGCTTATACAGTGTTTTCCTAGCGATCCTGCCGCGAATACCCGCGAACCCGCTCGCGCACCAACTGCTCGGCGGCCAGCGCCAGTTCACGCCGGCTGCGCCCCTCGATGCTCAGGGGCGGAAAAAACGTCAGCTCGCAAACCAGGCGCTTTTCGCGCAGCACGCGCATGATCGATTGCCAGAATGTCTGCTCGCCGATAAACGCCGGCACCTCGGAATAGTTGCCGCGGGTATCCAGATAGCGCACACAAAACGGCACGATCTCCGCACCCGCATCGATGGCCGATTGCAGCAGGTTGGCGTGAAATTTCATTACGTCACGCCCGTCGCTGGTGGTGCCTTCGGGAAACACCGCGATCACCTCGCCGGCTTCCAGGTGCGCGCGCAGGGTATGGTTGATGCGTCGCGTGTCGGAACGCTTGCCGCGCTCGATGAATACCGTGCCCGACTGGCGCACCAGGCGCCCCAGAACCGGCCAGGTTGCCAGCTCGGCCTTGGCGACAAAGCGCGCCGCGGTCACCGACTGCACCACGTAGATGTCCAGCCACGACACGTGATTGCCGATGTACAGGCGCTTGGGCGCACGCATGTCGAAACCCGGTGGCGCGTCAACCACCTGGCGCAACGAAAAGATCTGCAGCACCCGCCGCCCCCAGGCGCGTATCAATTGATCGCGCCGCGCTGGCTTGGAACGCGGAAAAACCAGGGCCAAGGTCAGCATGCCGCGCGCGATATGCGCGACCATGGCGGACAGGCGCCACCAGCGGGTAAGGATCGAGGTTTGGCCTGTCACTCGCCGACGCAATCGCGCATTCACTCTGAATGCACGACTACCCCGGCTACCAGGGTTTTTCTGACCCGTCCCTTGAGCTCGTAGCCTATAAAGGGCGTGTTCTTCCCCTGCGACACAAGCGAGCGCGCACTGACGGTCCAGTACTGTTCCGCTGCGAAGATGGCGATATCGGCTGGGCCACCAGGCGCCAGCCTGCCGTAGGGCATGTCGAGCGAACTGGCGGCGCCGCAGGTGATCAGGCGCAGGGCATCCTTGAGGGCAACCCCATCCTCGGAGGCCCACTTGAGCGCCAGGGGCAGCAGCAGTTCGACCGCAGTCACGCCGGGCAGGGCTTCGCCAAACGGCAATGCCTTGTCGTCCTCGTCCACCGGCGCGTGGTCGGAACAGATGGCATCGATGGTGCCGTCCTTCAACGCGGCGCGCAAGCCGTCGCGATCGCGCTGCGATCGAAATGGCGGCACCACGCGGCACTGGGCGTCGAAATAACCGATGTCCATCTCGGTCAGGTGCGCGTGATGTACCGCGATGTCGCAGGTCACGTTCAGGCCCGCCGCCTTGGCCACACGAATCTGATCAAGCGCACGCGCGGTCGACAGCCGCGCCACGTGCACCCGGGCGCCGGCCACCCGCGCCAGTTCCAGAATGCGCGACAACCCGATGGTCTCGGCCTCCACCGGAATCGGCGACAAACCGAGTCGCGCCGCCACTTGGCCCTCATGCGCCACGCCGTCGCGTGCCAGCCACGAGTCTTCAGGGCGCAGAATCACCACAAAGCCATGCGTTGCTGCGTACTGCATGGCGCGCAGCATCACCTGGGTATCATCCAGTGGCGCATCGGCCTGCGAAAAGGCGACACAACCGTGGGCCCGCAATTCCGCCATTTCGGTCAGGTGCAGCCCCTTGAGGCCTTCGGTCAGCGCACCGGCCGGAAGCACGCGCGGTCCGCGCAGGTTCTTGGCCCGGTAGCGCAGCATTTCCACCAAACCCGGCTCATCGAGCACCGGATCGGTATCGGGTGAGCACACCAGGCTGGTGACGCCACCGGCAACGGCCGCCTGCATTTCGGAGGCCAGCGCGTTCTTGAATTCGGCACCGGGCTCGCGCAGGCGTGCGCACAGGTCAACGAATCCTGGCGCTACCACCAGGCCACTGGCGTCAATGGTGCGGTCGGCGACGAATCCCGGTGGCGCATGACCGAGCGCCGCGATCTTTTCGCCGTCGACGAATACACCGCAAAGGCCATCCAGGCCGCTTGCCGGATCGATCACCCGGCCGTTGATGATTGCGGTTTTCACGGGCTTGGCCTGCCTCAGTTTCCGGCCACGATGCTCATCACGGCCATGCGCACGGCAATGCCGAAGGTGACCTGCGGCAGGATCACCGCCTGGCCGCCATCGGCCACCGCGGAATCGATCTCCACGCCGCGGTTCATCGGCCCAGGATGCATCACAATCGCCTCCGGCCTGGCGCGCGCCAGCTTGTCCGGGGTCAGTCCATAGGTCTTGTAGAACTCGTGGGCGGATGGCAGCAAGGCGCCGCGCATGCGTTCGCTCTGCAGGCGCAGCATGATCACCACATCGACATCCTTGAGGCCTGCGGCCATGTCGGTGAACACCCGCACGCCCATGCTTTCGACGAAACAGGGCAGCAGTGTGCGCGGCGCGATCACCCGCACCTCCGGCACGCCCAGGGTGGTCAGTGCATGAATGTCGGAGCGCGCCACGCGCGAATGCAGGATGTCGCCTACGATCGCTACCGTAAGCTTGGTGAAATCCTTCTTGTAGTGGCGGATGGTGTACATGTCGAGCAGGCCCTGCGTCGGGTGCGCGTGGCGCCCGTCGCCGGCATTGACCACATGGATATGCGCAGCTCCGGTACGATTCAAATGCTGCGCAATCAGGTAAGGCGCGCCTGACGACGCGTGGCGCACCACAAACATGTCGGCCTGCATGGCCGCGAGATTGTCGACCGTGTCGAGCAGGGATTCACCCTTGGCGGTCGAAGACGCATTGATGTTGAGATTGATGACGTCGGCCGAGAGGCGCTTGGCGGCAATCTCGAAAGTAGTACGGGTGCGCGTCGAATTCTCGAAAAACAGGTTGAACACCGACTTGCCGCGCAACAACGGCACCTTCTTGACTTCACGATCACCGACGCTGGCGAAAGCATCGGCGGTCGAGAGAATATTTTCGATCACCGCCTTGGGCAGTCCTTCGATGGAGAGCAGGTGCGTGAGCTCGCCGTTGGAATTGAGTTGCGGGTTGCGCGCCACTGGCAAAAAGCCTAACGCTGCTGGCGCGCCGACCGCTTGAGCGCGTCGCGGCGTGAAAGTCGTTCAGGCCGCATTCTTCTTTTCGACCAGGGCGAATGACAGGCGGCCGGCAGAGTCACGGGCCAGGTTGAGACTCTGGTTTTCCGCCAGACTGACATGGGCGCCGACAAAGCGCGCCGCCACCGGCAACTCGCGACCGTCGCGGTCGGCCAGCACCGCCAGATCGATGCGCTGCGGACGGCCGTAGTCAAACAACTCGTTCATCGCCGCGCGCACCGTGCGCCCGGTGTACAACACATCGTCCACCAGGATGATCGAGGCATCTTCAATATCGAGCGGAATGACGGACTTCTTGACCTGGGGATTCAAGCCCACGCGCGCGAAATCATCACGATAAAACGAGATGTCGAGAAACCCCAGCGGGCTCTTCAGGCCCAACGCACCGTGCAGCTTTTCGGCGATCCATGCGCCACCGGTGTGCACCCCGATCAATACTGTTTCGGGTGTGACCAATGGCTGGATCTGCGCCAACAGCGCAGTGCACAGGGTCTCCGCATCGGGGATTTCGTTGGGGTTCACGTTCGCTGATCCAGCCAGGCCTGCAGGATTACCGCAGCTGCGGCGCTATCCACCGCAGCCTTGTCGGTTTTTCCCGGCCGTATCGCATCTTCAACCACGGCCGACGAATACCGCTCATCAACGAATTTTACCGGCAAACCGAAGCGACCACCCAGTTGATGGCCAAAACGACGCGCTCGCCTGACCATGGGCGTATCGCCGCCCGCCTCGTCGAAGGGCAAGCCGACTATGAGGAGATCCGGCTTCCACTCCGCCAGGATCGCTGCGATGCGCTCGAATCGTCGGGCATTCTCGGCTGCTTCTATGGTGAGAAGCGGCCGCGCGCCGCCAGTCAGCGTATTGCCGAGAGCCACGCCGGTGCGCTTGAGACCGAAGTCGAAGGCAAGAATCGTTTGTGCCGGCGTACTCATGCAGAATATCGCCGGCGAAGTGCACCTGCCAACGCCCACGGATCAATCGAGCCACGACCGCGGAACAAGACCTCAGGCGTGGCCGGCAACATCCATCAGGTTGGCAAAATTCGCGCCGATCAGGCCCATCGCAGCTTCCAGCCGGCGCTCGATCGGCATCTCGAACATGATGCAGGGGTCTGCGGCCACCGTGAGCCAGGCGTTTTGCGCGACTTCGCTTTCCAGCTGGCCTGCGGACCAGCCGGCGTAGCCCAGCGTCATCAGGATGTCATCCGGGCCGGCGCCGGTACCGACGGCCTGAAGAATGTCCTTGGAGGTTGTGAGCCCGATTTCTTCGGTGACCTTGAGCGTCGATGACCAGCCGCCAAGCGGACGATGCAGCACGAAGCCGCGATCGGTCTGCACCGGGCCGCCGAAAAAAACCGGCGCCGCCTTCATCACCTCGATCTCGAGCTTGATATCGACCTGCGAAAAAAGGGTTTCCAGCTTGATGTCAAGCGGCCGGTTGACCACGATCCCCAGGGCGCCCTGGTCATTGTGTTCGCACACATAAGTGACCGTCTTGCCAAATACCGACTCGCCAAGCGAAGGCATGGCAATCAGGAAATGGTTGGTGAAATTGGGCAGCTCGGCCTTGAACGGCACCTTGCCTGTCTTGCCCGCTGCGTGAATGGCCATGATTCGATTGTAACGCCCCGATTGGCGCAAAGTACAATTTTGTCGATTTTCAAGCGCCCGTCGGCTGCGCTGGGAAACATCATGCGCGCGAACTCGTTGAAACTTGCGAGAATGATGCCAAGATCACGCCTTTGCCAAGGCCGCCATTTTTTTGCCAACCGCCAATAATCCGACATGCCCTACGATTGCGTCCTGGTCTGGTTTCGCCGCGATTTGCGGGTTGACGATCACGCCGCCCTCTATCGCGCACTCAAGGCCGGCAGGCGGGTGTACTGCGTGTTCGTGTTCGATCGGGATATCCTCGACGCCTTGCCGTCGAAGCAGGACCGGCGTGTCGAGTTCATCCGCGAGTCGGTCGTTGAACTGAAGGCGGAACTGGAAAACGCCGGCGGCGGCCTGATCGTGCGGCACGCCCATGCGCGCGAGTTGATTCCCGCGTTAGCCCGCGAGCTGAGTGTCGATGCGGTTTTCGTCAATCATGACTATGAGCCGCTGGCGGTGGCGCGCGATGCCGCCGTCGAAGCCGAACTGAAGCAACACGGCATCGCCTGGCACGGCTTCAAGGACCAGGTCGTTTTCGAGAAAGACGAGGTTCTGACCGGCGCGGGCAAGTTCTTCTCGGTCTTCACACCCTACAAAAATGCCTGGCTCAGGAAAGTGGACGCCTTTTATCTGCAAGCCTACCCGGTGCGCCGCCACGCCCACGCCTTGAAACCACCGCCGGACATCCAGCTGGTACCGGAACTGGGACAACTCGGCTTCAAGCCTACCAACCTGCAGGCCTTGCAGATCACGCCAGGGGCGCGTAGTGCGGCGCAATTGTTCGAGGACTTCAAAGGGCGCATGTTGGCCTACGCCGATACCCGCAATTTCCCGGCCGTCAAGGGACCATCGTATCTTTCGGTTCACCTGCGCTTTGGCACTATTTCGATCCGTACATTGGCGCGCGAAGCATTCAAGGCCTGGCAAGGCAGCGCCGGCTACCCCGGCGGCCATGGCGCCGAAATCTGGCTTGCCGAGCTGGTCTGGCGTGATTTCTATTTTCATATCCTGCACCACAATCCGCACGTCGCCGACCACGCCTTCAAGCCGGAATACGAAGCAATATCCTGGGAAACCGGTGCCCACGCGGATGCGCTGTTCGCCGCCTGGTGCGAGGGGCGCACCGGCTACCCGCTGGTGGACGCTGCGATGCACCAACTGAACCAGACCGGCTACATGCATAATCGCCTGCGCATGGTCGTGGCCTCGTTCCTGACCAAGGACCTGGGGATCGACTGGCGGCGCGGCGAACGTTACTTTGCCGATCATCTCAACGATTTCGACCTGTCGGCCAACTGCGGCGGCTGGCAATGGGCCGCTTCGACCGGCTGCGACGCCCAGCCTTACTTCCGGATTTTCAACCCGGTTACCCAGTCCGAGCGCTTCGACCCGCACGGCAAGTTCATTCGCCGTTACCTGCCCGCCTTGAGCGGGCTTCCCGATCGCGCCATCCATGCACCCTGGCTGGCACGCCCGCTGGAGCTTGCGGCGGCAGGCGTGCGCATCGGCGGCAACTACCCGGCGCCTGTGGTTGACCATGCGCTGGCGCGGCAGCACACCCTGGCTCGGTTCAAGGCCGCGCGGCAGGCATGACGCACGCCGAATTCGTCGCCGGCTTGCAAAGCGGTCGCTTGCAGGCACGCATAGACCCCAAGGCCGCAGCCCGCTTTGTCTCGTCGCGCATGCTGCTGCCCTGGTTCTTGCTGGCGCTGTTCGGTAGCGCGATTGCGCTTGGCTTACGCGGTCATATCGCCTGGGGCGCTGGCGTATTGCTCGCCGCCATCACCCTGCGCTGGTTGGCCGCGAGCAGCAGCGCGGGTTACGTGTTGCAACGCGCCATCGGCGACACCCGTTTCTACGATGACGCAATTTCGGCCGGTGTATTGCGAATCGACGAAAACTGATGCCGGTGCTCGGCGAAGGGCGTTACACTTGAATCGAGGGCATATTCCGAGCCCGACAGGAGAGACAGACATGTACAAGCGCATATTGCTCGCTTATGACGGCTCAGCCGAGGGCCGGAGAGCCTTGTTCGAATGTGGCGATCTGGCGGTGCTGCTCAATGCACAGGTCGATCTGCTGGCGGTGATCCCCTCGTATGCCGGCATCATGGTGGCCGAGGGCATGATCATCGAAGACAACTATGACCAGGAGCGCAAGCGCTACCAGGCGGTGCTCGATGAAGGGCTGGCCGCCTTGCGCGCCCGCGGCTACAAGGTGGAAGGTCAGGTGGCGCATGGCGAGCCGATTGACGAGATCTGCAGTCGCGCCAAGGAACTGAAGGCCGATCTGGTCTGCGTGGGGCATCGCCGGGCCAGTACCTGGGCGCAACGCTGGTGGCGCGGCTCACTGGGCAAGACCCTGATCGACAACGCGCCCTGCAGTGTGTTGATCGCCATGGCGCCCTGAGACTGAGCGGTCGCGGTCAGCCACGCCAGAGAGCGCTGCGACAAGCAAGACCTCCCGGCCGCGGGCGTCGCGCGGCACTGAGCGCATGAAATCGTGCTGGCCGGCGCGCCGCGTGCCGGGTGCCGCACACATTTTCTCCTGTTGTGCCATCTGCCGGACCCTTCACGCCGCGCGGCCTGACGCTACCCGCGAGGCCCGGCGGTGTGACGGCAGGCTCGCTTATCATTGCGCGCTCGACCATTCGACTGCGCTTTCATGACCACCAACCTGTTCGACTTGAGCGGCAAGCAGGCGCTCATCACCGGATCCTCACAAGGTATCGGCCTGGCGCTGGCCAGGGGCCTTGCCAGCGCCGGCGCGCGCATCATCCTCAATGGCCGCGATGCCGCCAAGCTGGCGCACGCGCGCGCTGTGTTCGCAGCCGAAACCCAGGTTGAATGCCGCGCCTTCGATGTCACCGATGAAGCAGCCGTAACCCGGGCGATCGACGCGATCGAAGCCGATCTCGGACCCATCGATATCCTGGTCAACAACACCGGAACCCGGGCGATCGACGCGATCGAAGCCGATCTCGGACCCATCGATATCCTGGTCAACAACACCGGCATGCAGATCCGCGGCCCGCTCGAAGATTTCGACACGGCCGACTGGCACCGCCTGATCAATACCAACTTGAACTCGGTGTTCTATGTGAGTCGCGCCGCGGTTCGGCACATGATCGCGCGCCGCCGCGGCAAGATCATCAACATCTGCTCGGTCAACAGCGAAGCCGCACGCTATTCGATTGCGCCATACACCGCCACAAAAGGCGCGATCAAGAACCTGACGCGTGGCATGTGCGTCGACTGGGCGCGTCACAACATACAGGTCAACGGCCTGGGGCCGGGCTACTTTGACACCGAGCTGACACGCCCGCTGGTGGAAAACCAGGAATTCACCGCCTGGCTTACGAATCGAACGCCGGCGCAGCGCTGGGGCAATGTGAGGGAGCTTGAAGGCGCCGCCATCTTTCTGGCCTCCGCAGCGTCCGATTTTGTCAACGGCCATGTGCTGTATGTCGACGGTGGCATGTTGGCCAGCCTTTAGAATGTCCGCACAATGAGCACCTTCCTGCCTTATACCGACGAACACCACGCCTTGCGCGAAACGGCACGACGATTCATCGAGCGTGAAGTCAAACCGCACTACACGCAATGGGAGAAGGATGGTCAGGTGCCGAAAGCGCTGTATCGCAAGGCCGGCGAACTGGGATTGCTTTTGACCACGATCCCCGAGGAATACGGCGGTGGCGGCGGCGATTTCCTGTTTGCGCACATCGTCAACGAGGAACTCGGTTTCGCCGGCGCCACCGGACCGCAGTTCGGCCTGCATTCCGACATCGTCGCGCCCTACATCCTGCACAACGGCAGCGAAGAGCTGAAGCGCACCTGGCTGCCACGCATGGCCGCGGGCGAGACCATCACCGGCATCGGCATGACCGAACCCGGCACCGGCAGCGATCTGGCCGGCGTACAAACCAGTGCCCGCCGTGACGGCGACCATTATGTGATCCGCGGCCAGAAGATTTTTATCTCCAACGGCCAGATCGCCGACTTGTTCATCGTGGTCGCCAAGACCGCTGCCGGCAAGGGTGCGCACGGCATCTCGCTGTTCCTGGTTGAAGCGGATCGCCCCGGGTTCGCCCGCGGGCGCAACCTGGAAAAGGCCGGCATGAGTGCGCAGGACACCTCGGAACTGTTTTTTGACGACGTGCGCATTCCCGCGGGAAACCTTCTGGGCGAGGAGGGCCAGGGCTTTCGCTACCTGATGACCGAGCTGCCGCAGGAGCGCCTGATAGTGGCGATCACGGCGGTCGCCGCCGCCGAGGAGGCAGTGCGGCTGGCGGTCGAATACGTCGAACAACGCCACGCCTTCGGCAAGCCGATCGCGGCGCTGCAAAACACGCGCTTCAAGCTGGCCGAGTGCAAGACCGAAGCGGCGGTGGGCCGGGCTTTTCTGGAGCAGTGCATCGCCAGGCATTTGTTGGGTGAGCTAGACACCACCGAGGCATCGATGGCGAAGTTCTGGTGTACCGAAATGCAGTTTCGCGTCGCCGACACCTGCCTGCAACTGTTCGGCGGTTACGGCTACATGAAGGAGTATCCGATCTCGCGCCTGTGGGCGGATGCGCGTGTGCAGCGCATTTATGGCGGCACCACCGAGATCATGAAGGAGATTATCGGGCGTGGCATGTTCAAGAGCCGCTGACTCGCTATCGGATTGAACATGACGACCCAACAAGCCTGCCTTGCGGCCACGCGCCTGATCGACCGCGATCACCCCGAGGTTGTTGCATTCGCGCGGCAGCATGCGGTAGGGCCTGACAATCGTGAACGGGCGGTGGCGCTCTACTACGCGGTACGCGACAAGTTTCGCTACGACCCCTACCGCATCGACCTTTCACCGGCAGGCATGTGCGCCAGCGGCGTGCTGGCACGCGGATTCGGCTGGTGCGTGACCAAGGCCGCGTTGCTGGCGGCAGCATGCCGCGCAGCCGGCATTCCGGCGCGCGTGGGCTACGCGGATGTGCGCAACCATCTGAGCACCGAGCGGCTGCGCGCCACGCTCAAGACCGACATGTTTGTCTGGCACGGGTACACCGACATCCTGCTCGACGGCGCGTGGCAGAAGGCAACGCCCGCATTCAACATCGGCCTGTGCGATCGCTTCGGCCTGCTGCCGCTGGAATTCGACGGTCGCGGCGATTCGATCTACCACCCGTTCGACCGCGCCGGCAACCGGCACATGGAATATGTAAACATGCGCGGCGCGTTCGATGACATGCCGCTTGACCTGATCGTGGCGGGCTTCGCTGAGACTTATCCGGCGATGATGGCCGACATGGCCGCCAATCACGCCGCCGACTTTGACGCCGACGTTGATCGCGAAGCGCGCTGAACGAGTTCTAACGCAGAAGGTTTTCGATCAGGGTTGCCATGCCCATGCCGCTGCCCAGACACATGCTGATGATGGCGTAGCGCCCTCGCGTGTCGGCCAGGTGATGCATCGCGGTAATGGTCATGCGAATCCCGGTGGCGCCCGGCGGGTGGCCGATGGAAATGCCACCGCCATAGAGATTGGTGATGCTGCGCGGAATGCCCAACTGTTTCTCGGCATGCAGGTTGACCACGGCGAAAGCCTCGTTGATCTCAAAATAATCGATGTCGGCAATCTTCAGACCGGTGCGCTCCAGCAGCTTGGCGATCGCCGGCACCGGACCGGCACCCATGATTTCCGGTGGCACGCCCGCGACCGCGTAGTCAATGATGCGTGCTTCAGGCGCGATGCCGAGCTTCTCGGCGGCTGCGCGCGCGGCCACCACCAGCGCAGCCGCACCATCGGTGACGCCACTGGAGTTGCCCGCGGTGACCGAGCCGCGACCATCGTTGCGAAACGCCGGCTTCAAGGTTGACAGTTTCTCGCGGGTGATGGTGGTGCGCGGAAACTCGTCGATATCGAAAAGCCGCACGCCCTTTTTCTCCTGCAGTTCCAGCGGCACGATCTGGCGCGCCAGAAAGCCCGATTCGATGCCCGCCTTGGCGCGCATCTGGCTCATGAACCCCCAGTCATCCATGTCGACCCGCCGGTAATCGTGGAGGGAGGTCAGGTTCTCGGCCGTGTCGCCCATCAACTCGCGCGAAAACGGGCAGCGATAGATGTAGTCGAGGCCATCGACCAATTGCATCGGGCCGCGGCCGGCACCCCAGCGCATGTCGTGCGAGAGATAGGGCACACGGCTGTAGTTTTCGCCACCTGCGGCGATCGCCACGCTGCTGTGGCCGGTAAGAATCTGCTGCGCCGCCGACAGGATTGCCTGCGATCCGGTACCGCAGGCCCGCACCACGCCCATGGCGGCGCTCTCGACCGGCAAGCCGGCGTCGAGCGCGATCTTGCGACTGACGAACAAACCGTCATGGTCGACCGGAGCGGTGACGCCAAACACCAGATGATCGACCTCTGCAGCCATGATTCCGGCGCGTGCCAGGCTGGCCTTGACCACATGGGTGCCCAAGGCCGAAAGAGGAACATCCTTCAGGGATTTTCCGAAGTCGCCGAACGCGGTGCGTGCGCCACCGGCGAGAACAACGTCAGAAAAAGGCATGGCCGCTCCCTTGGTTTTCCAGGATGCGCGGAACAAAAAGCTTGGACTGGCACAATCCGGGAGCTTGAAGTATATTGCGCGGCGTAAGCTTTAGCAAACGATCGTTTGGTTAATGGGACCGCCTTGCGGCGCCTGGATTGCAGCCATGTCTCCCCTCCTTGAAGTCGCTGAATTAGGCCTTTCCTTTGGCGGGATTCGCGCGCTCAACCGCGTTTCGTTCACCGCCAACAAGGGCGAGATCACCGCGGTCATCGGTCCGAACGGCGCCGGCAAGACCAGCCTTTTCAATTCGATTTCCGGTTTCTACAAGCCCTCATCCGGCCAGGTCATTTTCGACGGCAACGACATTTCGAAACTGCCGGCGCACAAGCGCGCCGGACTCGGCCTTGCACGCACGTTCCAGAATGTCGCCCTGTTTCGCGGCATGTCGGTACTGGACAACATCAAGTTGGGCGGGCACGGCCGCCTGAAGTCCAATGCGCTATCGGCCATGTGGTATATCGGGGCGGCGCGCGCAGAGGAAATGGGGTTGCGACGCGAGATCGAGCGCGAGGTGATCGATTTCCTGGAGATCGACCATATCCGAAATTTGTCCGTTGCAGGCCTGCCGTACGGATTGCAAAAGCGTGTGGAGTTGGCGCGCGCGCTGGCCATGCAGCCCAAGCTGCTGATGCTCGACGAACCGGTTGCCGGCATGAACCGCGAAGAGACCGAGGATATGGCGCGTTTCATCCTGGATATCCAGGAAGAGCGCGGCATCACGGTATTGCTGATCGAGCACGACATGGGCATGGTGATGGATATTTCAAGCAAGGTGGTGGTGCTCAACTTCGGCGAAGTCATCGCCCGCGGGACGCCGGACGAAGTGCGTGCCCACCCCGAGGTGATCCGCGCCTATCTGGGTGGCAACGCCGCCAAGGCCGCCGCATGAGTGCTCCCGCCCGGCCGTCCGAAAGGAGCGCTCTTGCGCCCTCGGGAAGCATGTCGTGCAGGGTCGGAAAGGTAGCTCGATGAGTGCGGGCTTCGACTGGACCGCCTTGGCCGAGTTCGCGCTGATCGGGCTCTTCTCCGGCGGCTTGATGGCGCTGATTGCGCTGGGCTTTGTGCTGATCTACAAGGGCACCGGTGTGATCAATTTCGCCATGGGCGAGTTCATGATGCTGGGGGCGTATTTCTTCTATACCGCCAATGTGATGTGGAACCTTGCGGTGCTACCGGCGCTGCTCTTGACGCTGGCCGCGGTGGCGCTGGTCGCGGCCCTGATCGAGCGCTCGATTCTGCGCCCGCTGTCGGGGCAACCGGTGATCGCAGTGCTGATGGCCACGATCGGCCTGGGCAGTGCTTTGCATGGGGTCGTCGACGCGGTATGGGGGGGCAAGAACTACGAAATGCCGCAGTTGCTGCCGCGCAAGCCCTTCATCCTGGGTGATATCCTGATTCCCGGCCAAGTGGTCTGGAGCTTTGTGCTGGCGGCTTTGATCATCGCCGGATTCACGCTGTACTTCCGCTACTCGCGCACCGGCATCGCCATGCGTGCCGCCGCCAGCGACCCGGTCACCGCTTACGTGCTGGGCATCGATGTGCGTCGCACGCAACGCCTGACCTGGATGTTCGCCGGCATCGTGGGCGCGGTGGCGGGAATCGTCGTTGGCGCCATGACCAGCCTGTCACCGGCCTTGGGCGGTGCCGCCCTGGGCGTGCTGGCGGTCATCATTCTGGGCGGGCTCGACAGCATTGCCGGCGCGATTGTCGCCGGTCTCATCATCGGCGTGATCGAAAGCCTGACCGCAGGCTATCTGGGCGGCAAGGTGCGCGATATCGTGCCTTACGTCACCGTGCTGGCGATCCTGATGATCAGGCCCTATGGCCTGTTTGGCACACGCCAGATCGAGAGGCTCTAGCGTCATGCGGATCGGCGACTATCGGCAGAGCTACGCGCACGACGAGGCGATCTGGGCCACGCCGACCGCGCGCGCCTGGCTTGCCGCCCTGCTGCTGGTGCTGTTGCTGTTTCCTTTCACGGCCAACGGCTACATCGTCGGCCTGGCCTGCGTGCTGGGCATCAACATCATCGCTGCGGCCGGACTCAACATCATGACCGGTTACACCGGGCTGATCTCCCTGGGTCACGCCGCCTACATGGGCGTGGGTTGCTATACCGCCGCCTGGCTGGCGCAACGCGGCATTCCGTTCTATCTGACCTTGCCGGCAGCAGGGCTCATGTCGGCACTGCTCGGATTGGTGGTTGGCATACCGTCATTGCGCATCAAGGGTCTTTATCTGGCGGTGGCGACACTGGCCATGCAGTTCATCCTGATCTTTGTCTTTCGCGAGTGGGAAAGCGTCACCGGCGGCGTGCGCGGCGTCACCGTACCCGATGCTTCATTGTTCGGTTTCGAACTCGACAACGACTACCGCATGTACTACGTGATCTTGCCGTGCGCGGCATTGCTGCTGTTGGCAGCACGCAACCTGTTTCGCACGCGCGTGGGGCGCGCCTTCATTGCCATTCGCGATCGTGACATTTCCGCCGAGGTGCTGGGCATCGACCTGTTTCGCTACAAGCTGCTGTCGTTCGCCATCGGCTCGTTCTATGCCGGCGTGGCTGGCGCCCTGCTCGGCTATTTTTACCGCGCGATGACCCCCGAGTATTTCACCCTCGGGCTGTCGGTGTTCTACCTGGCGGCCATCATCGTGGGCGGACTGGGCAGCATGCTGGGCACGATTTTCGGCGCCGTTTTCATGACCCTGGTGCCGGAGGTGCTGCGCGCCGGCGTGTCCTTCGTGGCGCAATGGGCGCCGCGCGCCACTGAAATCCTGTCGCCGATCCGTGAAATCGTGTTTGGCGCCCTGATTGTCGGCTTCCTGATTTTTGAACCGCACGGTCTCAACGAAGCCTGGCGACGCGTGCGGCGTTTTTTCCACCTCTGGCCGTTCCGCGCATAGCTGCTTTACCCCACCCCAAAGGAGATACGTCATGCACCAGCCCAAGATCGATCTTTCGCGCCGCCACCTCTTAGCCGGCGCTGCCGCTGCTGCCGCAATGCCATGGATGCCGGCAATCGCGCAATCCGGCGAAATCGTATTTGGTGCGGCGCCACCGATCACCGGCGTATTCGCCTTCGCCGGCGTTGGCTTGCACCAGGGCCTGGGCGACTATTGCGAATGGCGCAGTACGAAGGGCGGCATAGCCGGCCGCAAGATAAGGTACATCGGTGAAGACTCGGCCTACAAGATGGACCAGGCCATGAGTGTGTTCAAGAAGATCATGGGTGCCCACAAGCCGCCGGTGTTCTACGGTGATTCGACCGCGTGGGCCAAGGCTTCAGCCAAGGAAGTGAGCCAGATGGGTAGCGTACTGACCTCGAGCCCGTCGTTCTCGTCCGACCTGGCCGACGCCAAGACCGCGCCCTACTATTTCATGGCCGGCCCCACCTACGCGGCCATGTGCGAAATCCTGCTTGAATACATTTCGCGCACCTCCAAAGGCGCCACCAAGCCGGCGTTGGCGATCGTCTACAGCGACACCGAATTTGGCCGCGATCCGATACCCGCCGCCAAGGCCAAGGCGCAGAAGCTGGGCATCCCGCTGGTGGCTGAGATCGTCACCAAGCCCGGTAGCGTGGATGTGTCGGCGGAGGTGGCCAAACTGCGCCGTGCCAAGCCGGACTTCGTGATCTTTCACGGTTATGTGTTGGCGCCGATCCCGGAATTCATCAAGCAGATGCGCGAATCGGGGATGGCAGCCACGCCGATGGGCACGATCTGGAGCATGGACAAGACCACGGTGGACGCGATGGGCGCCACCGGCGATGGCTGGATGGGGGTGATGCCCTACCGCTACAGCTACGACACCAAAGACGCACCCATGATGCAGACAATCAAGGACTTTGCCGCCAAGGCGCGCCCGCAGATGCAGTATGTGCCCTTGTTCTATACCCACGGCTGGCTGGTGGGAATGATCTTTGCGGAGGTGATCGAGCGTTGCCTCAAGGCGGGCAAGCCGCTGTCCGGACCAAACATGAAGTCCGCGCTGGAGTCGATCAACGACTGGGATACAGGTGGCGTGACCGGCCTGCTGGCTTCACTCAAGAGCCATCAGATCGCGTCAGGCCGGATCTATGCGTATGACGCCAGGACGAAGCTGCTTGAACCGGCAAGCGGCTGGATCAAGACGGCGTGAATCGGCCCACATGAACGCAGTGGCACCCACAGCGGCAGTCGAGCCTGCCATCGCGCTTGCGGTGGAGAATCTCGAAGTGGTGTACCAGCATACCGTGCAGGTGCTGCGCGGTTTGTCGCTTGCGGTTCCTGCGGGACGCATCGTCGCCTTGCTGGGCTCGAATGGTGCCGGCAAGACGACCACGCTCAAGGCGATATCCGGCCTGCTGCCGCTGGAGGTCGGCGCGATCCGTGCCGGCCACGTGCGCTACCAGGGCCTGCGCATCAACGATGTCGCGCCGCACTTGCTGGCGCGCCGCGGCATCGCACATGTGCGGGAGGGTCGCCACGTGTTCGAGGAACTTAGCGTCGACGAGAACCTGATCGCGGCCGGCAATGCACTGATCGGCAGGGCCATCAAGCCCGAGCCTGATCTGATTTATGAGTATTTCCCGCGCCTGAAGGACCGGCGCGGGCAGCTTGCCGGCTACCTTTCGGGTGGCGAGCAGCAAATGCTGGCGATTGGCCGCGCCCTGCTTGGCAAGCCTTCGCTGATGCTGCTGGACGAGCCGTCGCTTGGTCTTGCGCCGATGGTAGTGGAGCAGATATTCGAAATCATCGCGCGCATCAATCGCGAGCAGGGCGTGGCGATGCTGTTGGTCGAGCAGAACGCGATGGCCGCGTTCGGCATCGCCGACTACGGCTACATCATGGAAAACGGCAAGGTGGTGATCGACGGCGCGGCCTCGCAACTGGTCAAGGATGCGGACGTACAGCGCTTCTACCTGGGTTATGGTGAAAAGTCGGATGCGGTAGCGAGCTTTCGCGATGTCAAGCACTACAAGCGCCGGAAACGCTGGCTGTCATGAGCGCACAGATCGACCCGCACGCCACCCTGCCTGGAAAGCTGCGCTTCTGGGCCGGACAGAAGCCCAATGCTGTCGCCTTGCGGCAAAAGGACTTCGGCGTATGGGAGCCCGTTTCGTGGAGCGATTACGAGCGCCATGCGCGACACTTCGCACTCGGTCTGGCAGCACTGGGATTGCCCGAAAAGGGCCACATGGCCATCATCAGCGAGAACCGCAAGGAATGGGTTTTCGCCCAGATTGGTGCAGGCATGCTCGGGGCGGTGACCGTTGGCATCTATCCGACCTCACCTGCTGCCGAGATCGAATACCTGTTGCAGACTTCCGACGCCAGTGTCGTCGTGTGCGAGGATCAGGAGCAACTCGACAAGGTACTGGAGGTGCGTGGGCAACTGCCGCTGCTGCGCCATCTGGTGGTCATGGACCCGCGAGGATTGCGCCGCTATGCGGTGGACATTCTGACCACGTTTGAAGCGGTCACTCAGAAGGGCGCCGCATATGAAGCCGCACACCCCGCCCTGATCGGGGAACGCCTGGCAAGACAGAGCGAAGACGATATCGCGCTGATGATTTTCACCTCCGGGTCCACCGGTCGCCCCAAGGCAGCCATGATTTCCTACGGTAACGTCAACGCGATGGCGATTGGCACCGACACCATTTACCGCTGCACGCCCGCGGACTCGACTGTCTCGTACCTGCCGCTTTGCCATGTGGCCGAGCAGATCTATTCGGTTTACCTGCCCTTGCTATCCGGCGCGGTGGTGAATTTCGCCGAAAGCTTGCGCACCATCCAGACTGACTTGCGCGAGATCGCGCCGACGCTGTTCTTGGGCGTGCCGCGCATCTGGGAAAAACTGCATGCCTCGATCGAAATCAAGATTCGCGAAGCTGGCGGCGTGCGTCGGTCCCTCTACACGCGGGCATTCGCGGCGGTTGCGCCGTTCGCGGCGAAACCGCGCGACGCCTGGAGTGTCAGCCAATGGTTGCGCTTCCGGTTCTGGTATTGGGTGGTGCTGCGCGCCCTCAACAACTTCATCGGCTTGCGCGAATGCAGGCTGGCATTGTCGGGCGCTGCACCGATCGCCCCGGAGATGCTGAACTTCTTTCGCGTCATAGGGGTGCCGATCCGTGAAGGTTTCGGCATGACCGAAACCGCCGGCGTAGCGACGGTGCAACGCTCGGCCGCCTCACCGGTCGGCACCGTGGGTGAACCGATACCCGGCCTGGAGGCGCGCCTGGCTACGGATGGTGAATTGTTGCTGCGCGGCCCGACCATTTTCAAGGGCTATTACCGCAACGCGGCAGCCACCCGCGAGGCGATCGACGAGGAAGGCTGGTTGCACACAGGTGACGTGGCGCAGATGGTGGGCCGCGAGTTGCGGATCATCGACCGCAAGAAGGACATCATGATCACTGCCGGCGGGAAGAACATCACCCCTTCCGAAATTGAGAACTCGCTCAAGTTTTCAGCCTATGTCAAGGAGGTCATCGTGGTGGCCGACAAACGCAATTTCGTCGCAGCGTTAATCCAGATCGATTTCGACACCGTCGGCAAGTGGGCAGAAGAAACCGGACTCGCGTATACGCATTTCCGCAGCCTGGCGGAATCAGGCCAGGTGCGTGAACTGATCCAGTCCGAAGTGGACCGCGTCAATGCGCACATGCCGCAAGTGCAGCAGGTGCGCAAGTTCCATTTGCTGGTCAAGGAACTCGATCATGACGACGGTGAGGTCACCGCCACCATGAAGGTCAAGCGCCGCAGTATCACCAACAAGTACTCTGATGCGATAGAGGCAATGTACGCGGGCCGGGCAGTGTCGTGAACGCAAATGCAGACATCAACTTCGAGCCCCCCATTTCCTCCCGACAGCGATGACTCGACAACTCCAACCTGAAGGTGCCCAGCATGCGTGACGTTTACATCGTTGCCACATCCTGCACAGCGTTCGGCAAACATGCCGACAAGACATTCAAGGATCTGACACGCGCGGCCTACACGGACGCGCTCTCCGACGCCGGCCTTGCACACGGTGAATTGATTGAACAGGCATGGTTCGGCAATTGCGGCATGGGCCAATGGGGACAGGGCGGCATCCGCGGGCAGGTGGCGTTTACACCGCTGGTTGAAGATGGCTTGTTTCCCGAGCGGGTACCCATGATCAACGTCGAAGGGGGCTGCGCCACGGCTTCGTTCGCGTTTCATGGGGCCTGGAAGGACATCGCCTCGGGCGAGAGCGAAGTCAGCCTGGCGGTCGGTGTCGAAAAACTGGTCAGTCCGGATCGTCCGGAACGGGTGGCAGAGATTTTCGCGACCGGAATCGATCAGCTCGATCCGGAAAAATGGCACGCCTACTACACCCAGGCCGGTATCGATGCGGGCAAGCCTTTCGAGACCGGGCCAGGCCGCACGGTATTCATGGATACTTATGCGATGCAGGCAGCGTGGCATATGAAGCGCTACGGCACGACGCAAAGGCAGATCGCCGCAGGCGCTTCGAAGAATCACTTTCATGGCAGCTTGAATCCGAAGGCGCAGTATCGGTTCGAGCTATCGGTCGATGAGGTGCTGGCGGATCGCGCCATCAGTTTTCCGCTGACCCGGGCGATGTGTTCGCCATTGGGCGATGGCGCCGCTGCCGCGATTCTGTGTTCGGCGGATGCGCTGGCGAACTTCCCGCGCGCGGCGCAGGCGCGCGCGGTGAAGATTCGTGCCAGCACTTTATCCGGAGGCAAGTATCGCAAGCTCGACGAGCCGGGCTTGTCAAAAGTGGCCGCCGACAAGGCGTATGCCAGGACCGGGCTTGTGCCAGCGGATTTCGATTTGGCCGAGGTCCACGACGCCACCTCGTTTTGCGAAATCTATCAATTGGAAATGATGGGCTTTTGCCCGCTAGGCGAGGGCGGCCGTTTCATCGAGTCGGGCGCGACACGCCTGGGAGGGCGGATTCCGGTCAATGTTTCGGGGGGACTGGTCTCAAAAGGCCATCCGATTGGCGCCACCGGGCTGTCAATGATCCACGAAGTCAGCGCCCAGTTGCGCGGCGAGGCAGGGCTTCGGCAGGTCAAGGGCGCCTGCCTTGGAATCATCGAAAACGGCGGCGGTGTGATGGGTTTTGACGAAGCCGCCTGCGCCATCACCGTTTTGGAGAAATGCGAATGACCATCATCGACTATCGGCCCGAGGATCCGGCTACTCTTGCCAACCCCTACCCTTTGTTCGCGCGCATGCGCGCCGAGGATCCCGTCCACTGGAGTCCTCGGCTCAAGAGCTGGATACTGACGCGCTACGACGACGTCAAGCGTGTATGCCTGGAACCGGAACGCATGTCCTCGGACCGGCTGCGCCCGTTTTTCGCATCGATTCCCAGTGATGAAGCCAAGAAGATCGGGGACATCATGCGCTATTTGTCGCTATGGATGGTGTTCAAGGATGCACCGGAACATACGCGTCTACGGCGATTGACATCGAAGGTGTTTCACAACAAGTCGATGCAGGCGATGCGCCCGCAGATCGAGACCATCACGGCTTGGCTGCTTGGCGAAATTGGCGACAAGACCGCGTTTGATTTTGTTGCCGATTTCGCCGGTCCGCTGCCTTGCCTGGTCATCATGGCGATGCTGGGTGTGCCCAAAGCGGATCTGGCGCGGTTGAAGCGTCTTTCCGACGAAATGGCATTGTTCATCGGTTCTTCGCGGACGTCTTCCGAGAAGTACGACACTGCCGAGGCGGCGACGCATGAGATGGCCGAGTACTTCCGGCATCACATCGCGCAGCGCCGAGTCCATCCCGTTGATGATTTGTTGAGCGAATTGGTCCATCTAGAAGACAACGGTGACCGCTTGAGCGAGGATGAGCTTATCGCGACACTGATTCTGTTGCTGTTTGCCGGGCACGAGACGACCACCAATCATCTGGCCAATGGCTTGCTTTCGCTGACGCAATTCGCTGCAGAGACCGCGAAACTTCGCGCCAACCCTGCAATGGCTGCGGCCGCAGTTGAGGAGCTATTGCGGTTTGAGGGTCCGTCGGGTGCGCAGGTTCGGGTTGTTAACCGGTCGCATGAATTACGCGGGAAGCAGATCAATGAAGGGGACCGGATTTTCGTGATGCTCAATGCGGCCAACCGCGATCCGGAGGCGTTTCCCGATCCTGACCGACTGGACCTTGATCGCGATGGCGTACCGCATCTGGCGTTTGGCTTCGGCATGCATATCTGCCTCGGGTTTCCTTTGGCGCGACTGGAGGGGCAGGTTGCTTTTCCCGCTCTGCTCAGCCACTTCCGGTCGATCGAGACTGTCGGGCCCGCGCCCGACTGGATCAACTCGCTGGTCTTTCGCGGCATGAAAGCGTTGAATCTAACGGTGCGGCGATGATTTTCTGCAGCGCGAGTGCCATGACGCCGCGGCTTCGCATTGGCCCTTCCCCCCTGCGACCAGGATCGCGGTAAGGGCAGTGCGGTCGACTGTACCAAGTACCCGTAGCCGGGCGCCGCATGTCGACAACCGACTGGCTGGATTGCTCGATGCGGCGGCGACGCAGTTTGCGGCGAAGGGTTTCCAGGGAACATCAATCCGCAGCATCGTCCGTGCCGTGGGAATGCTGCCTGGATCGCTTTACTATCACTTCGCGAACAAGGACGAATTGCTGGTCGCAGTGTACGCCGAAGGCGTGCGCAGGATTGATTTTGCTGTCGCGCAGGCGCTGTCAAGAGAAAATGACCCATGGGCAAGGCTCGAGGCCGCTTGCGTGGCACATCTTGAATCCCTTCTGGACCAAAGCGCATACGCGAACGTTGTTGTCAGCGTGCACCCGAGCGACGCAAGCGCGGTCGCTAAGGCGTTGACTGCGCTGCGCGATAGCTACGAACAAAAATTCGTGGCGCTCCTTGCCGCATTGCCGCTACCTGCGAGAGCCGATCGCAAGACAATGCGCATGTTGCTGCTGGGCGCACTGAACTGGACTCCGGTCTGGTATCGAACAGGCGGTGCATCGCCAGAAAATCTCGCGCGCGAATATGTGCAGCTCCTCAAACGTACCACATGAGTACGCGCCCGCAAGGTTTGACGTAGTCAGACGCCGAAAGACAAAAGACAAACGCCGAAAGACAAAAGGCCCGGTGAGTTCACCGAGCCTTTTGCTTCGAATAAACAGCCTGGTAGTGACCTACTTTCGCATGCGGAGTGCACACTATCATCGGCGCAGAGTCGTTTCACTGTCCTGTTCGGGATGGGAAGGAGTGGGACCAACTCGCTATGGCCACCAAGCTTGACTTGTCGCCTTGCGCGTTGCGCCATGAAAAGCACACAACAGACAAAGCCAATTCAGAAGAAGTATGGGTTGCAATATCATGCACGACGCATGCATGAAGGCGTATCGTTTCTTTTGCGCGAATCACCCAAACCACCGAATGCATTGAAGCACTCAAGGTTATAGGATCAAGCCGCACGGGCAATTAGTATCGGTTAGCTTAACGTGTTACCACGCTTCCACACCCGACCTATCAACGTCCTGGTCTAGAACGACCCTTTAGGGGGATCAAGTCCCCGGGAAATCTCATCTTGAGGCGAGTTTCACGCTTAGATGCTTTCAGCGTTTATCTCTTCCGCACATAGCTACCCTGCAATGCCACTGGCGTGACAACAGGTACACCAGGGGTGCGTCCACTCCGGTCCTCTCGTACTAGGAGCAGGCCCTCTCAAATTTCCAGCGCCCACGGCAGATAGGGACCAAACTGTCTCACGACGTTTTAAACCCAGCTCACGTACCACTTTAAATGGCGAACAGCCATACCCTTGGGACCGGCTACAGCCCCAGGATGTGATGAGCCGACATCGAGGTGCCAAACTCCCCCGTCGATATGAACTCTTGGGAGGAATCAGCCTGTTATCCCCAGAGTACCTTTTGTCCGTTGAGCGATGGCCCTTCCATTCAGAACCACCGGATCACTATGTCCTGCTTTCGCACCTGCTCGACTTGTCAGTCTCGCAGTTAAGCCCGCTTTTGCCATTGCACTATCAGTACGATGTCCGACCGTACCTAGCGGACCTTCGAGCTCCTCCGTTACCTTTTAGGAGGAGACCGCCCCAGTCAAACTGCCTACCATGCACTGTCCCCAACCCGGATAACGGGCCAAGGTTAGAACCGCAAACAGACCAGGCTGGTATTTCAACGTTGGCTCCACGACACCTAGCGGCACCGCTTCAAAGCCTCCCAGCTATCCTACACAGATATGTTCACAGTCCAATGCAAAGCTACAGTAAAGGTTCATGGGGTCTTTCCGTCTTGCCGCGGGGAGATTGCATCATCACAAACATTTCAACTTCGCTGAGTCTCAGGAGGAGACAGTGTGGCCATCGTTACGCCATTCGTGCAGGTCGGAACTTACCCGACAAGGAATTTCGCTACCTTAGGACCGTTATAGTTACGGCCGCCGTTTACCGGGGCTTCGATCAAGAGCTTGCACCCCATCACTTAACCTTCCGGCACCGGGCAGGCGTCACACCCTATACGTCCACTTTCGTGTTAGCAGAGTGCTGTGTTTTTATTAAACAGTCGCAGCCACCGATTCTCTGCGGCCTCATTCTGCTCCCCTTGTACAGGTTCACATACTAAAGGCACACCTTCTTCCGAAGTTACGGTGTCAATTTGCCGAGTTCCTTCTCCTGAGTTCTCTCAAGCGCCTTAGAATTTTCATCCTACCCACCTGTGTCGGTTTGCGGTACGGTCTTGACGAACTGAAGCTTAGAGGCTTTTCCTGGAAGCATGGTATCAACAGCTTCGCGAAGCAAGCTTCGCTGGTCCCGCGCCTTGAAGTTGACCCTCCGGATTTGCCTAGAGGATCCTTCTACACGCTTCACCGGGACGTCCAACACCCGGCCTGTTTAACCTTCTCCGTCCCCCCATCGCATTCGTCAACGGTTCTGGAATATTAACCAGATTCCCATCAGCTACAGCTCTCGCTCTCGCCTTAGGGGCCGACTCACCCTGCTCCGATGAACGTGGAGCAGGAAACCTTGGGTTTTCGGCGAGCGGGCTTTTCACCCGCTTTATCGCTACTCATGTCAGCATTCGCACTTCCGATACCTCCAGCAGCCTTCTCAAGCCACCTTCACAGGCCTACGGAACGCTCTCCTACCATGCATATTGCTATGCATCCGCAGCTTCGGTACACAGTTTGAGCCCCGTTACATCTTCCGCGCAGGACGACTCGATCAGTGAGCTATTACGCTTTCTTTAAAGGATGGCTGCTTCTAAGCCAACCTCCTGACTGTTTTAGCCTTCCCACCTCGTTTACCACTTAACTGTGTTTGGGGACCTTAGCTGGCGGTCTGGGGTGTTTCCCTCTTGCCACCGGACGTTAGCACCCGGTGACTGTCTCCCACGCTGTACTTCTCGGTATTCTGAGTTTGCCATGGTTTGGTAAGACTCCATGTCCCCCTAGCCATAACAGTGCTTTACCCCCGAGAGTAATACGTGAGGCACTACCTAAATAGTTTTCGGAGAGAACCAGCTATTTCCAAGTTTGTTTAGCCTTTCACCCCTACCCACAGCTCATCCCCTAATTTTTCAACATTAGTGGGTTCGGACCTCCAGTGCGTGTTACCGCACCTTCATCCTGGCCATGGGTAGATCACTTGGTTTCGGGTCTACGCCTAGCAACTGAACGCCCTATTCGGACTCGCTTTCGCTGCGCCTTCCCTATGCGGTTAAGCTCGCTACTAAACGTAAGTCGCTGACCCATTATACAAAAGGTACGCCGTCACCCTTACGGGCTCCGACTTTTTGTATGCATACGGTTTCAGGATCTATTTCACTCCCCTCCCGGGGTTCTTTTCGCCTTTCCCTCACGGTACTGGTTCACTATCGGTCGATTACGAGTATTTAGCCTTGGAGGATGGTCCCCCCATGTTCAGACAGGATTTCACGTGTCCCGCCCTACTTGTCGCTAGCTTAGTACCACACATCTCATTTCGTGTAAGGGGCTATCACCCTCTATGGCCGGACTTTCCAGACCGTTCCACTATGAAATATGATATCGCTAGCAGGCTGTTCCGATTTCGCTCGCCACTACTCTCGGAATCTCGGTTGATTTCTTTTCCTTCAGCTACTTAGATGTTTCAGTTCGCTGAGTTCGCTTCACCTGGCCTATGTATTCAGCCAGGGATGACCTTTCGGCCGGGTTTCCCCATTCGGAAATCTGCGGATCAAAGCTCGTTTGCCAGCTCCCCGCAGCTTATCGCAAGCTACTACGTCCTTCATCGCCTGTAATCGCCAAGGCATCCACCATATGCACTTATTCGCTTGACCCTATAACCTTGAGCCCTCATGACCAACAGGTTCGGCAAGAACCGCGATCACTTCAAGGAGGCTATCGGGATAATTCGCGTTTGTGCCAATCTCTCCACTCTGACTTGCGCGGAAAGATCGGTCGATACAATCACAACCCATGTCGCCTTCACAAAAAACAACTTTGTGAATCAACATACTTCTTCCAAATTGTTAAAGAACAGCCGAGTGCGATTTTTTGCATTCGAAACCACACCTAAGCCCCGAGACATCGGGCCTTAGGTGTACTCTCGATTCGAAACACGAATCAGGAATTGGTGGAGGTTGACGGGATCGAACCGACGACCCCCTGCTTGCAAAGCAGGTGCTCTCCCAGCTGAGCTAAACCCCCAAAATCCACAACGTGGTGGGTCTGGATGGGTTCGAACCATCGACCCCCGCCTTATCAAGACGGTGCTCTAACCAGCTGAGCTACAGACCCCCGAAACAACACTCGAAGGGCAGAAACTTCAACCAAAACGAGGCCCTCGCCCTGCTTCGAGTTTTACCTGAAATGAACAGCCGATAAGTGTGGACACCTAGTCTTGAGCCTTGCTCTAGAAAGGAGGTGATCCAGCCGCACCTTCCGATACGGCTACCTTGTTACGACTTCACCCCAGTCACGAATCCTACCGTGGTAACCGTCCTCCTTGCGGTTAGACTAGCTACTTCTGGTAGAACCCGCTCCCATGGTGTGACGGGCGGTGTGTACAAGACCCGGGAACGTATTCACCGCGACATGCTGATCCGCGATTACTAGCGATTCCGACTTCATGCACTCGAGTTGCAGAGTGCAATCCGGACTACGATCGGCTTTCTGGGATTAGCTCCCCCTCGCGGGTTGGCAGCCCTCTGTACCGACCATTGTATGACGTGTGAAGCCCTACCCATAAGGGCCATGAGGACTTGACGTCATCCCCACCTTCCTCCGGTTTGTCACCGGCAGTCTCATTAGAGTGCCCAACTAAATGTAGCAACTAAT
>Ga0163146_10001116_pt1 | contig 38608 bp, 29 predicted proteins | sample OliLakLV19MP7G1_FD_148648 | JGI IMG/M metagenome (GOLD analysis project Ga0163146, IMG submission 148648) | Freshwater microbial mat bacterial communities from Lake Vanda, McMurdo Dry Valleys, Antarctica - Oligotrophic Lake LV.19.MP7.G1 | ecosystem: Environmental > Aquatic > Freshwater > Lake >...
GCACCCGCATCGACGACAACGCCGACCGCTGCGTCGGGGCCGAGCGGCTCCGTGCGCCACCGGTAGCGTCCCGTCGGACCGTTTTTCGGTTCGCGGCCGCCCACGGGGCGAGCGGGCCGTTCCGACGTCAAGAGATGCATCGCGCCGGCCTCGATCACACGTTCGAAGTCGGGGTTGAATATCCAGATGCGGGCGGCGATGGGGGTGGCGGGGTGGTGGTTTTGCAACTCGGCCAAGACCGCCGTGAGTTCCGCAGCGCTGGGCGCCGGGGTACTCAAGCGGACACGAAGCTCGTCGATCTCCTCCTTGACCAGCGCCGTAACCTCACGTTCGACGGATGCGCGCACGAACAACGCTCCGACGCCGGCCACGCAAAAAGCCAGTAGCGCGAAGATGGCGGCGAAACCCAGTGTCAAGCGCCGCCGCAGCGACCACACGCGCGCCGTCTTCATTGCGTGGGACCTCCCAAGGGGCAACGGTATCCGCGCCCGATGGCGGTTTCGACGGGATGCTCGGAGCGTCCCGTGAAGCGCCGCCGAAGGCGCGCGACGGCGGCCTCCACGACGTTGGTGCCGGGCTCAAAACGGATACCCCACACCGAATCCAGCAACTCCGCGCGGGAAACCCATTCCCCCTTGGCTTCGACGAGGCGCTTGAGCAAATCGAACTCCCGCGGACTGAGGTCCACGCGCGCGGACGAGAGCGTCGCCGTGCGCGCGTGCAAGTCGAGTCGCAGGGACCCGAGTTGGAGTACGTGGTTCCCGACGTGCCGCCGCAACACCGCTTCGAGGCGCGCGAGCAGCTCGTCCAGCGCAAACGGTTTGACGAGGTAATCGTCGGCGCCCAGCTTCAAACCGCGGATGCGGTCTTCGACACCGCTCCGCGCGCTGACAAAAATGACCGGTTGCAAGGCGGCGCGGGCGCGCATGTCCGCGAGCAGTTCAAAACCCGATTCGCCGGGCAGCATGACATCGAGCAGCACGGCGTCGAAGGGTTCGCGGCCGGGGCCGATCAACAAACGCGCGGCGTCGTGTGCATCGCCGACCGCGGTTGCACTGAGCCCGTGCTCCGTCAGGCCGCGCACGAGCACATCCCGCAGCTTTGGGTCGTCGTCGACGATCAGGACACGTGTCATCGCTTGGCCAGCAGAACCGTGGGAAACGGCGCCTATCCGCCACTCTATGCTACGGAAGCGTGCAGCGCCGCGACCGTGCCAGCGGAGCCGCCGATCGCCCGACCAAGCCCGCGCGCCGATAGACTAGCGGCGTTCCCATGGTGAATTCGAACCCCGACCCGCGGCCCGACCCGGCGCCCGATGCGGCGCCCGATGCGGGCGCGGGCGCACCCGGCGCCGCGGCGCTGAACGTGCCGTTGAAGTTTTTGCCCGGCCTCGCGTGGAGCGCGCCCGCCTGGATCGGGGCCCAGCTCGGAGGCACACTCTGGATGCTGCTTGCCGCCGTGGCGATGGGTATGCACGAGCGCAGTTGGGCCGCCGTGCCGCTGCTCGCGTTTGCGGTCGCGAACCTCGCCGGGTGGCGGCTTTGGCGCGCTCGCAGGCAGATGCGCGCCCGCACCGGCTTGCAGCTCTTGATGCTGGTGGAGCTGGTCACCAGCGCGATCACGTTGATCGCGATGGATGCCCTTGGTGTTTTTGCGGCGGACCGCGACGCCGGCGGGAACCTGGGGTTGCGCGCTTACCTCTACCTGCTCGTGTTCCCCACCATCGTGCTGTGGCTGTGGTGGATCGATCGCCTGATGGCGCGCCACTACGCGGCGTTTTTGGCCGGCAAGCAGCGCTCGGGCAAAACATCGGGATCGTAGGCTCCGGGCCCCGTGCGCGCGTGCCCCGCGAGCGCTCCTGGAAACACAAAACCGAGGTAGACGACCACTGCCACGAGTGCGAAGTGGATCGGCAGACGGGCAAAGCGCGACAGGATCAGAGCGACGAGGAACGCCCATCCGGCACGGCGCGCAAAACCGATCCATGGGGAGCCGTTCGGCGGGCCGGTGACGAACGCGGCGCGTGTGCCCGCAGCGAGCAAGCGCTGGTGCAATACGTGGACGAAGTCGCGGTACTCGCGCGGCCGCGATTCCGCGTGGTTGGCCGACAGGTGGCTGCGCGAACCAAACGTCACGAAGGGCTGCTCCGGTCCACCTGGGCGCGCAAAATCCAACGAGCACAGGTACTGGTCGTAACCGCCGCGCTCGCGCTTCCACCACAGACGCACCCGGACGACATCCGCCAGCGCGAGGGTTCGCGGGGGGCGCTCGCCCTGGCGCACGACGAGCTTGTCGCCGTCGAAACAAAGAGCGATTGGAGCGTCGAAAACGCTGCCGCGGAAGTGGTACTCGGGCGCCAGGGGGGAGCTCATCGCCCCCAAGAATGGCTTCCGCAGGGGCGGCCAGCCAGACTTTCGCGGGATTGCCCCGCGGCCCGCGGGAGGTGAAGGATGGAGCAGGCTCCCGGCCCCTTGTGCCGGTGACCGCGCGGGAAGGAACATGGCCCCATGGACAGGGATCCCTTGGGTGGGGCGGGACCGCTGGCGGCGGCGATGGCGCGCCTTGAGGTGCTGATCGATTGGGAGCGACGCGACCGTTCCGCGGGTGCGCTGCAGTCCATGCGCGTCGACGTCGGGCCGTCGCGGGATCTGTGCGCGCGGGTTGGCGCGTGGCCGCCGCGGGTTGGGGAACCCGCGCCGGTAGTCATCCACGTCGCGGGGAGCAAAGGCAAAGGGTCCGTCTGTGCACTTGTCGACGCGGGATTGCGGGCGGCCGGTTGGCGCACGGGACGCTACGGATCCCCACACGTGGAGCGGGTCGCGGAGCGGGTGGTTCTGAACGGCGAGCCTGTGGACGATTCGCGGCTCGCCCAGGCGCTCGAGCGGGTGATGGATGTGCGCGATGGAGCGCTCGCTGAATCCGGCGGTTTGGCATCGAAGATCGCCGCATCGACCTGGTTCGACGTGCTCACCGCCGCGGCTTTTTGGATCTTCCGGGGGGTCAAACTCGACGCGTGGGTGATCGAGTGCGGCCTGGGCGGTCGGCTCGACTCCACCAATGTCGTGGACGGCGAGGTGGCGGTGGTCACCGGCATCGAGCTCGAGCACACCGCGATCCTCGGCGACACACGCGCCGCGATCGCGGGCGAAAAAGCCGGGATCCTGAAGCTCGGGGGACGCGTGATCGTCGGTCTGGAGCCGCCCCACCTGATGAGCTCCCGGCCCGATGCGACACCCGACGCGCCCGACTCGGCGAGCGTCCGGATCGCCGCAGTGGCGGCACGCGTCGGAGTGCCCGTGGAGTGGCGGCCGCGCACGCCCGGCGACAGCTTTGATGCCCACAATCGCCGGATCGCGGCCGCGGTGCTCGACGGCCTGGGGGCGGCCGGCCATCGCGCGTCCGATGGCACTCCGCTCGCCGGCACGTTCGTGCTGCACCTCCCCCCGGACGCGGCGCGCCTTCCGGGCCGGTGGGAGCACATGGTCGTGGCCGGAACGCCGGTGGTCCTTGACGGCGCCCACGTCGCCACCAGTTTGAGCGCCCTCCTCGATCAGCTCGCGGCCGATCCGCGGCTCCCGGGTGCGCCGGTGGTCGTCCTCGGGATGGGCAAGGACAAGGACACCGACGCGCTCCTCAAGTGCCTGTTGGGTCGGACCGATAGGGTCCTGTGCTCGTCCGCGGGGGCCGGCCCCTACCTGGCCCCCGAGCTTCTGTCCGCAAAGGCCAGGGCGCTCGGATTGGAGACCGAAACGGTCTTCGACCCGCGGGTGGCCGTGCAACGGGCGCTCGCGGTGGCCAAAGGTCGCTGGGTGCTCGTGACCGGTTCCCTGCACTTGGTCGGCGCGGTTCGAGCCGCCCTGATTGAGGTTGCGCAACCCGGATCCCCATGTTGACCATCGTCTCCGACCTCCTGCTAACCGACGCGTTCCTGATCAAGGGGCAGATCGAGAACAAGTACGCCCGAATCAGCCAGATGCTGGACGAGTACCGCCGGTACTTCATCAAGGTGCGCGACGCGACCTTGATCGACCTGGGAAGTCGGGATCGCATCCAAACGCCCCTCGTCCATGTCAATCTGGACGAAATTCTGCTCGCCCACGAGTTCCTGGACTCGACGACGGACGTCAACTTGGCGCGCCTCGCGCGCGAAAAATCCGCGTCCTACAACCGCGTGCGGGTGTTCTACACGGGCAATCTGAACGTCGAGATCGCCGGCGAGGTCCGTCCGGGCAGCTACGAAGCCGACGACCGCTCGACGCGCCGCTTTTTTGTCATGACGCGTCCCGAAGTGCGCGGCATGAACCTGGAGGGCGACCGGGACCTCGAGCTTCTGGGCAAGCTCGACTACGCCGTGCTGAACAAGACGCGGCTGTCGTACATCTACGACTTCTCCTGATCGGCCCGGGCGGGGCGGACGTTCACGGAGCGCTGCGCCGGGCCGCGAGGCGGCGGCGCAGGCTGTCGCGGAGCGCGGCCCAATCGTCGGGACTCATATCCCGCGTCCCCTCGCCCAGCTTGTAGCCTCTAGCCGACTCGTTGGGGGCTTCGTCAGATTTGCGAAAGCACGAGCGACACGATCTCCCGGACCGTTTCGGGGCGCTTCGGGTTGAGGTGGCGTCCCGTTGTCCAGTGGACAGTCGTATCCGCGGGCAGCGCGTCGCGGAGGGCTTTGACGGAGCGCAGCGGCACGCGCTCGTCGTCCTTGGACTGGATCAGGACGACGGGTCGATCGCCCAATTGGGCGACGCGGGTTGCCGCGTCGAACTGCGCCGCGCGCCCCGCGTGGTGGAGGAGACTCACGAGCGGAACCCGCACCCAACGCGATCCGATCTTGCGCTCGAGCGCGTGGTCGAGCCAGGCGCGGTTGTCGCCACCCCCGTGCACCAGCCAGACCCGTGCGACCCGCGGGTCAAGCGCCGCCGCGGTGGCAGCGAACGGCACTCCCAGGCTGGCACCGACCAGTTCGACGCGCGACGGATCCACACCGGGTTCGCTCAGGAGTGCATCGAGGGCGAGCGCGACTGCCGCCGGTGTGTCGAACAGCGCGGGCCGAATCCGGCCGAGGGCATCCAGGCTCTGGCGCAAACCGCGCGGCCGGTCCGGCCCTTCGTAGGGGTAGTCGATGGCGGCCACGACGAGCCCGTGCGGATCGCCGACGAGCTCAACCGCGTCGCGGCCAGTGCGGTGCCCGCCGAGGATCACCACCAGCGGGCCGGGCGGCGGCGGGGGATCGGGCCGCAGGATGCGCAGGTCGACGGTGAGGCCGCTCGTCGAGCGCAGGCGAAGCGCTTGCGTCGCTATGCCGGGCGCGACCTGAGTGACGATGCCGCGATCGACGTGTTCAAGTGCGCCGCGCCGCTTTGCGATGTGCTCATCAAGCTCTCCACCCAGCCGCCACACCGCCCACGCACCCAGGACCACCAGCGCCAAAAAAGTCCACGCCAAACGGCGCAGCCAACGGCGCCACCGCGACCCCACACGGTGCGGCGCGGCTGCGGCTCCCGTCACGGTCCAAACTCTCCGGTGATCGATTCCACTTCCTCGGGCGGCGGCTCCAACTCGTCGAGCAGCTCGACATAGGACAGGTAGCGCGAGGGAGCCAACTTGCCCGCTTCGGCAGCGTCGGCCACCGCGCAACCCGGCTCATGGTCGTGGGTGCAATCGGCGAAACGGCAGCGCCCGAGGAACGGCGCGAGTTCCGGATAGCGGTAGCGCAAATCCGGTTTCAGCATTCCGTAGGGCCGAAAGACGCGGATGCCAGGAGTGTCGATGACGTGGCTTGTGTCGTCGAGCCGCACCATCGTCGAAAACGTCGTTGTGTGCTTGCCCGCGTCCCAGTACTTGCTGACCTTGCCGATCTTGAGCGCCAGTCCCGGCTGCAGCGCGTTGAGCAGGCTCGATTTGCCGACACCCGATGCGCCGTAGAAAACGCTGCGCGCGCCGCCGAGCCGCGCGCGCAGCGTTTCGACCCCGTCGCCGCGGGTTGCACTCGTCGAAAGGACCTCGTACCCGGCAGCTTCGTAGGTGGCGCGGATCATCGGCTCTTCGCCGTCGTCGTCGAGGTCGAGCTTGTTGAGCACGACAGTCGCCGGGATGTCGCCCCAATGGCAGCCCACGAGGATGCGGTCGGCGCGGTTCGACGAAAACTTCGGACTCGCGAGCGATCCGATCACGAACACACGATCGACGTTTGCAAACAGGACCTGCTCGCGCGGATCGTGGCTCGACGCAACTTTGCTGAGCCAGTTGCGCCGCGGAAGGACCTCTTCGATGCGTGCGGGATCGCCTTCGAGCGTGACCCGCACCCGATCGCCGACCGCAACGGGGCTCTTGACGCTCTCCAGATCCTCGAAAAGCCGCCCGCCTGGCGCGCACGGCCGCGAACGGCCATCGATCTCGACGTGGTAGACCCGCGCGTCGCCGCGAAGCACCAGGCCTTCGACCAAGTGGCTGCCGTCGCTGGATCCGTTGGACATGGGGCCATCCTACGCCCCACGGATCGCGACCCCCGCGCCGCGCGGTCAGCCGCCGATCGTGAGCAATGCGGGCGCGGAGAAAGCGAGCTGGGTGCCAGCCAGCCCCAGAACCTGAAGTGCGGGACCCAGGCCCAGCAGCGCGGGGCTCGCCGGCAACATCAAATCGAACGTCGCAGTGCCATCGAGGCCGAGGAACAGGCCAATCAGCGGGAACGCCTCGCCGGGAACGAGCTGAAGCGCTCCCATGACCCCCGGCAACGCCAATCCCGGCGCAGTGCCGTACGCCAGCCAGGGCCAGACGAATGAGAGCGGCGAACCCGCGATCTCGACAGCAGTCGCGACGCCGGGCCCCGGCGCAAGGGGCGTGAAGCGCGCGCTCGGCAGCCGGACTGCGAGGGCGGTTGCCGTCGCGAGCGGCCCCACGGTCGTTACCGCAGCCGTCGCGCCGCCGCCGCCGATTCCACCCACCGCCGGCAGATCGGCGGCGAAGGTGACGGCGCTGGCGCCGACCAGTTCGAACGCGCTCCCGCCGGGCTGGACCACGGGCCCACTAGGGCTGGCGTTGCTTTTGCCTCCGCCACCCTGCACCGCTGCGCCGGGCCCGCCCGCCACGAGGGCAGAACTGTCCTCGAGCCACATTCCGGCCGCTCCCGCGCTCGCAGTGAACAGGGCGACTCCGCCGTCTCCACCCCGCACGGACGTGCGACCGAGGACCAGGTCGCTGGAGCGCGCCCAAATACCGGGTGCCGCACTCCCGAGGAGGGTGCTACCGAGCGCTCCCAATCCGGCATTGCCGCGGATTTCGCATTGGTTGAGCGAGATGCGGCTCGAGCGGACGGCAAGACCGCTGAGGCCGTTGGCGGCGCTCGACGCAAGCGCGCCGTTTGCAACACCCACGAAGCGGCAGGAATCGAACGCGACGGCGGCGCTTTGGCGAACATCCGCGAGTCCGCGCCCGGGTCCGAAGCCCGTGACGGGAAACGGCCCCTCGAAGCGCACGTCGACGATCTGCACCGTGCCCGCGCAGTCGATCACTTCGAGCGCCGTCGTTGGACCCGGGGGCGGCAACAGCCGGAAGCCAAAGATCCGCACGCTTGAGCCCGCGGGGATCTGCCGCACGACGAGGGCGGGGTTGCCGGGCGGCGGCGGTTGGCCCGGGTCCGGGGAGGCAAGGCCCTGGGCCTGCAGGAAGGTAAATCCCGAACCCGCGCCGATGATCGCGAGCGGTTTTTGGACCACGACACCGCCGTAGGTGCCGGGGGCGACCGAAATGATCGCGCCGGGTGCGGCCTGGTTGATGGCCTCTTGCAGGTTCGAGAAGTCGGCCCCGCTTCCGGCCGGTCCCACCGTTAGCTTCTGGCTCGGCGGGGTCTGGGCGGCGACTTGGGCAATAGACGCGAACAGCAGTGCCGCGCAAAGGGTGAGCGCAGGCACGGCGAGACGAGCGGAACCGCCACGGAGCGGCCGTCCGGCCGCGCCGTGGCGGAGGAAGGGGAGCGGGTGCATCGAGGGGGGGCGGCGTCCAGAGTACGGTGCCGGGCGCCGCTCTTATCCTGACGCAGGGCCAGCGTTTGCGGTGCACGCCGCAGAGTTTTCGCGGCCCTTTGCGCGTCCCTTCACCGCTTTCCGCGTCAGACTCTGCCCCAGCGTCGCCTCCCGTGATTGACCCCCCGCCGCCCATCCACAGCCGCCAGAACCCGCTGGTGGCCCGCGTCCGCGCCGCCCGCGCCGGCCGCGAGGACCAAATGGTGTTGCTCGAGGGGGAGCGACTGATAGTCGACGCGCTGGGCGGCGGTATGACGATCGAGGTGCTGCTGGTTGCGGCGGGCCGGCCCCTGCCGGATTCCCTCGCTGCCCTCGCGATCCTGTGCCGCGAGGTCACCCCCGACATCGCGCAGTCCCTCAGCGCCCTCGAGCGCGGCCCGGGTCTCTTGGCCCTCGCGCGTGCGCCGGCGGAACGGCCGCTCGCCGAATGTCCGCGGCATGATCGGGGATTGCTCGCGGTGGCGGCGGGTGTGAGCGATCCGGGCAACCTAGGCGCCATCGCGCGCGCGGCGGAGGCGGCGGGCGCAACTGGGCTCGTGCGCATCGGGGGGGCATCGGCGTTTGGCGACAAGGCCGTGCGCGGCTCCATGGGCAGTTTGCTGCGTTTGCCCGTTTACGGATGCAAGGATCCCGCTGAACTCCGCACCCTTGGATGGCGTGTGGTCGCGGCTGCAACACGCGGCGGATCCGACCCGCGCACGTTCGATTGGAGCGGTCCGGTCGCGCTGTGGATCCCCGGCGAAGTTGGCGGCGACGCACCCCCGAGCGCGGAGCGTGTGACGTTGCCGATGGGTGGCCGTGTTGAGTCGTTGAACGTCGCGACCGCGGCGGCCGTGTTGCTGTACGCCGCCGGTCGGATTTGAATTCGCGGCCGCACAGAATGGCCATGGAAGAGCGCATCTTCGAAGCGATCGGTGAGGAGGGGTTCACGCGGCTCGTCGCCGGTTTCTACACACGGGTGCGTGTGGATCCCGTGCTCGCGCCGCTGTATCCACCCGACGATTGGGAGGGCGCGGAAGTGCGGCTGCGCGACTTCCTGATCGGTCGATTTGGAGGCCCGCAACGCTACATCGAACAGCGCGGCCATCCGCGCCTGCGCATGCGTCACGCGCCGTTTGCGATCGACCAGGTGGCGCGCGACCGCTGGTTGATGGCCATGGAAGCAAGCCTCGCGGAAGCAAACCTCGGGCCGGCGCACACCGAATACCTGCGCAGCTTCTTCGGCCAAATGGCGGCGTTCCTCCAAAACCGCTGAACGCTTGCGCGGCAAGCCCGCAGTTCGTTTGCGATGCACACATCGGCGAGGCACAACGGCAATGGACTGGATCCCGAGCTGCTGGGGCGGCTCGAGCGGCACTTCGTTCAACGGATAAAAACGCTCCACGGCAGTGTGTACGCCCGCGGAGTCATCGCAGACCGCTATGAGCGACCCGATCGAATTCGGAACCTGCTCGACGACGAGTGTGTCGCTCTTATCGTCCAGGAAAGAGCCTTGCCTCCCCACACTGCGGAGGGTTGGGAGGATGCTGCGACGGTTGCTCTGCGACCGGTTTGAGGGCGAGCGTCAGTTCGGAAAGTAGGCGCTCGAGATCGCGTTGTTCGGTGCGGTGGCTTGTGATCGCCGCGCGCAGGACGGTACGGCCGTTGGCCAGCCGGGTCGGTGAGATCCAGCAACGGCCGCGGTCCTGCAAGCGTGCGGCGACGGCGCTGGCGCTCGTTGCGCCGCGTTCGATGTCCGGGTGGCTGAAACACACGAGGGGCAGAGGCGTATGGTTTTCGATCGTGAATCCCGCGCCAACGAGGAGTTCGCGCAAAAGGTCGCCCAGCTCGAACATGCGCTCGACCATCGCTGCGAGGCCGTCGTTACCGCGCACCGCGAGTGACACAAACGGCGCGATGCCCGCGGCGCGCCGGCTCCAGGGCAACGAGCTGTCGTAGGGGTCGTCGAATCCACCCTGGCGCGCCGGCATGTACGGGCTCCTTGTTGCAAAAGCAGCCCGCGGGGCGCTCGCGTGCCGCGTGAAGAGCATGCCCGTGCCCATCGGAGCTTGGAGCCACTTGTGCGCGTCCCAGGTCACCGAGTCGGAGCGCTCGATCCCCGCAAGGTGGTGTCCATGGCGCGGACTCAACACCGCGGCGCCGCCCCAGGCCGCGTCGGTGTGCAGCCACAGCGCCTCGCGCTGTGCGAACTCCGCCATCGGTTGCAGCGGATCGATCGCGCCGCTCGAGGTCGCTCCCGCAGTCGCGACTACGAAAAAAGGCAGCGCTCCGCGTCCGCGGTCGTGTGCGAGCGCGGCTTCGAGGGCCGCGATGTCGAGCCGCAAATGGTCATCCACCGCGACGCGCCGCACGGCCGCGCGCCCCAGTCCGGCGGCATGGGCGGCTTTTTCGAAGCTGTGGTGGGCTTCGGCGGAAACGTACAGCACCGGGTCGCCGTCGAGCGCGCGAACGCCGTGCTCCCGCACCGCGGGAAAGTGGTGGCAGAGCGCGATCAGCAGCGCTTCGGTGTTCGCTTCCTGACCACCGCTTGTGAAGTGGTGCGACACGCGTTCCGGATCGAATCCAAGCGCGCGCGCAAAAAACCCGAGGACGTGCTGTTCAATCGCAAACGCCGCGGGTGCGTGCTGCACCGTGGCGAGCTGCGGATTGAAGGCTGCGGTCAACAGCGCTGCGGCAACTCCTTCGGGGAACACACTTGGGTTGAACAGGCCGAAATACGCAGGGTGCGTGACGTGCACCAAACCGCGCTGGAGCAAGTCGGCGACTGCGGCGAGGACCTGTTCGGGGGGGCGTGGCTGGGCGAAGTCGAACGCGGCGAGTTCGTCCTGCGCTCCCCGCACATCCAACCGACCGACCACACGCTCGGCGCGCACTCGATCGGCAAAATTCAACGCCCAATCGGCTGCGAAGCGGATCGGATCGAGCGGATTCGTGTTGTGTGCCATGGGCGCGCCGCGGCGCACTATGGAGACCCGCCGTCGACACGACAAGCCGCGCGGGGGTGTGGTTCCGCGTGCCGCTAGCCCAGCACCGCGTGCGGCCCTCCCACACGCACCCCGGCCGCCCTATGCTGCTCCCATGGAAGCGAGTGGGGGACTGTTCGAGCCGGAGGAGCCACGGTCCGCAGGCAGCGCGCGCCGCGCCCCAATGCCCCTCGCGGAACGCATGCGACCGCGGTCGGCGGCGGAGCTTGTCGGCCAAGAGCACCTCATGGCGCAGGACGGGCTGCTCGCCACCATCCTCGAGCAGGGCCTCTCCCAGAGCCTCATCCTGTGGGGCCCGCCGGGATCGGGCAAAACGACGCTCGCGCACCTCGTCGCTGAGGCGAGCGAGGCACGCTTCGAGCCGTTCAGCGCCGTGTTGTCGGGAATCGCGGAAATTCGCGAGGTGATGAAGCGCTCGACACGCGAGCGCGAGCGCACCGGCCGCGCGACGCTGCTGTTCGTCGACGAGATCCACCGCTTCAACAAAGCCCAGCAGGACGCGTTTTTGCCCTTCGCCGAGAAGGGCGACATCCTGCTTGTTGGGGCGACGACCGAAAACCCATCCTTTGAGCTCAACGCGGCGCTGCTTTCCCGCGCGCGCGTGCTCGTGCTGCAGCCGGTTCCTGAGGAGGCGCTCGTGGCGGTGCTGGAGCGTGCGCTCGCGGATCCCGAGCGCGGCCTCGGGGGTCGCATCCGGGCGCCCGCGGTCGCCCTCCTTGAGATCGCGCGCGCCGCGGATGGGGACGTGCGCCGGGCGCTGACGTTGCTCGAGTCCGCGGCCCTCCTAGGGTCGAAGGCCGGCGCGATCACACCGCGCACGCTGGCCCAGGCCCTGCAGCGCAAATCTGTGCGCCACGACAAGTCGGGCGAAGAGCATTACAACCTGATCAGCGCGCTGCACAAGAGCGTGCGCAACTCCAACGCGGACGCGTCGATCTACTGGCTGACGCGGCTGCTCGAGGCGGGCGAGGACCGGGACTTTTTGGCGCGCCGGCTGGTGCGCATGGCGGTCGAGGACATTGGCCTTGGCGACCCGGGCGCGACGGCGCACTGCCTCGCGGCGTGGGATGTGTATCGCAGGCTGGGTTCGCCGGAGGGCGAGCTCGCGCTTGTCCAGGCGGCGGTGCTGCTCGCGCGCGCGCCCAAATCAAACGCGATCTACACGGCGTACGCGACCGCGAAGGACGATGTGCAGCGCTCCACGAACGAACCTGTGCCGCTGCACCTTTGCAACGCGCCGACGAAGCTGATGGAGGAACTCGGTTACGGGAAGGGTTACCGCTACGCCCCCGATGACCCCGACGCGGTGCGCGAAATGGAGTGTTTTCCACCCTCGCTGGCCGGCAAGCGCTACCTGCCCCCGCCGCCGGAGGCGCGCGAGAAGTAGCGCCGCTGGGAGCGCGGGCCTCCAGGCCCGCCTTGGAGTTTGCCGAGTGATCTTTGAGCCCTACACCGCGGAGTATCGCCGCCAGGCGGTCAGAACCTGAGCGTCCAGCCGATCTTCGCGAGCACTTCCGCGTCCGTCGCGCGCCATTCGTCCGAACTCGCGACGAAGGATTGGCTGACAACGAGAAAAAACTCGTTGCCCGGTGAGCGAATCCAGCGCAAACGCAGGTCCGCGGTCAGATCGTCGGAAACGCTGTCGTACTGCAACAGCCCGCGCAACGACAGGTCGGGGTCGGGCACGAGCAGTGCGCGCAGGCTTGCAACGTGCACGTCGGTGTCGCCAGCGCCAGCGCCACCGTTCAACCGCAGTTCGCTCAACTCGTAGTCGACACCGAGGTTGAAGAGCGCGCTTTGGAACCACGTCACACCGGCAAAATAGTCGCGCCGATCCCCGCCATAAAAACCGCCCGTTTCGAACCCCATTTCGAGCGCCAGCGGCCTCCGATCTGACGTTCCGACGTCGAGCGCCACTCGCGTTTCGCTGTAGTCGCCCGCAGCGACCTCGAGCCCGCCCGGAAGATCGAAGCTCTCAGCGGGCACGTCGCGCTCGAACAACACCCGCAGCGCCGCAAAGTCGCCGCTCAACCACTGGACACCCAGGGGTGTCACCTCAAACGATTCGGTCTCGACGTCGCCTTCCAGCGTCTCGACGCGCGTCGGCTCCACACCAAACTCGAGTTGGCGGATCGAACCGTCGATGCGCGGCTGGAAGAAGTAACGGCCGGCGAGCGTGGCGGTACCCGGTCGGCGCACAAAACCCAGGCGCGGATCGAAATCCTCGTCGACCCGTGTGTAAGTCAAACGCGCAGCGTGGCGGTCGTTCGGATAATCGAGCTCGGCGGAAAATGCGGATCCGCGTGACGTAGCGCCGGAATCGTCGACCGCTTCGACGCGGCTCCCGATCCACCAGGCCGATGCGCGACCGTTCTGCGCGTCGAAAAGTTCGCGCGTGCGCAGGTTCACATCGACGCCGAGCGTTTGAGCGCCGCGGTCGACCCCCGGATCACCCGCCGTGACAACCGCGCCGATGTCCGACTGTTCGCCGATGCGGTTTTGGACACGCAGCACGCCGAGGTTCTGGGACGGCACCGTCGTTGTATCGTCGATCTGTGCATCGAGCACACCCACAGACCAGCGCTCGTCGCGCCACACAAACTTGCCCGCGGCCAGGATCGGCACCGGCCGGCGTTCCGCGTCGAGGCCGATGCGGCGGCTGAAAAAGGGGAGCACGTCGTTCGAGGACCCGGGCCCGAAGAGGAACACGCTGGAATCCTCGAGGAAGAAGTCGCGTTTCTCGGGGAAAAACAGCGGGAAACGCGTCAGATTGACCTGGCGGTCGTCGACTTCGGCTTCGGCGAAGTCGGTGTTGATGCTCAGCGCGAGTTTCGCATTCGGACTGATGCGCCAGAACGCATCCAGACCACCGTCCGCGTCGCGATCGTCGCCGCCTTCGGCTTCGATGTCCGTCCAGCGCCCTGTCGCAAACGGTTTAAGGTCGAGTCCGACGCCGCGCTCAATACCACCCACGCCGTCTAGCACCCCACCTTCGCTCGGCGCAAAAAACCTCCGATCGGGCGTCACCGCTGCCCAGCGGCTTTCCTCTTCATCACGCCGCACAAAACGCCGCGCGTTAAAGCGCCATTCGTCGAGGGCCGGATCGAAGTCCAGGGTGGCAAACGGGATCTCGAACTCCGCAAACCAACCGCGGTCGTCGCGTGTGCTCCGCCCCGTCCAGAGCCCGTCCCAGTCCTTCGCAAAACTCGATCCCGAAAGACCGATCAACGCGTCGCCCTGGCCACCCGCGGGTCCGATCTGGAACCAGAAGGCGTTGCGCCCGTCGCCGAGGGTCGCGATCAGGATCTCGATGCGGTCGTCCGGATCCAGGTTTGCGTCGCGGGAGCGCTGGCTGGCGCGGATGCGCGCAGGGTCGTCGTCGAACGCAAAGTAGGCGACAAACAGCGCATCGTCCGTGCGCAAGAGCTTGAGCTCCGTACGCTGGCTCACGGCGAGTCCCGGTCGCGGCTCGACTTGCACAAAACCGTCGAGGACCGGCGCGAGCGCCCACACCAGATCGTCCGGCGAGCCATCGACCACGGGCGGCGGCACATCCGCGGGCAGGTGGAGGACGCGGTAGCGCTTTTGCCTCCCGTTCAGGTCGCTGGCCGCGGCCGCCTGCGGGGCCGAATCCTGCACCGATCTGGTCGGGGTTGCAGCGGCCGACGCAAACGCTGCCAAAACCGCCGTAGCAAGCCCGAGCGCGCGCGTTCGCGCGGCGCGTCCCCAGCTCTGCTGCGCGCAATTCGGATCCCGGGTGACCATCCGCGCGACAGTCTTGCCAGCGACCGCGCGCGCCACAAGGGGCGCGCGCGGTTCTATCAGCTCCGGATTTTGCGCCGGAGGTCTCTCACACGATCACGCGCCGTTGATCTCGAACCCGATCGCCGGGCTCGTCACGATCGGTAGACCAGACGGGTCCCCGAACAGCGCCCACTGCAAAAAGAACACATCGCCGTGAAGCGCGGGATCCGCCGGGAAATCGATTTCGACCGACGCCGACGCGCCTTGGTAGAGGTTGATGTCCGGGCTGATCAGCAGCACGTTGCCGGGCGAGCCTACGAAGTCGAGCGGCAGAGGCAAGGGAAGTTGGCCCCACGCAGTGGTGGATGCACCCAACATCAAGCGGCGGATCGGCGCGGCGGTGTTGCCGACGTTGACCGTCACGGTGCGGCCAAGGCCCGCGATTCCGTCGAACCCGATGGACACGGCGCCCAGGGAACCCTGACCCGCCGCACCAAATGTCCAGTGGGGGGCGTAGTAGTAAACCGACGTGGAGCCACCCGTCACGTTGCCGGCGACATCGCGCACTTGGACAAAAATGTTGCGTGTTCCCGTCGCGTCGCTGCCACCGTGCGCCGTGAGGTTCCACAGGCTGCTCGCCACAAACGGCGTCCAGGGTGACCACGCTCCGCCGTCGTTGGCAAACCGCATGGACGCCAGGCCCGAGTGTGCATCCGCCGCGACGAGTTGGATGGGCACCAGCGTCGAGGCGGTTTGCGTGATCGGGCCTACCTCGCTCATGATCCCGACCGACGACAGCGAGGGCGCGGTGACATCGACGAAGAACGGCCCGGCGGAGGCATAAACGTCACTCCAGTTGCCGACCGAGTCCACCGCACGGATATTGGCCCAGCGTGCGTTGTGGCCGGAGCCAAACGTTTGCTGCGTGGTTGTCACTGCGCCGATGTCGATCACCGCCGCGGGATTGCCGGGGTTGGTGTTGCTCCAGAACACGCTGTAACCGCCGATGCCCGAGTGCGCATCCAGGGCGGGGACCCACTGGACATCGATTTGCGGGTTGTTTGTCCAGGTGTTCGTGAGGTGGCTCGTCGACACGAATCCGCTCACCGCGCCCGGTTTGACCGTATCGATGAGGAACGGACCGGCGGTGGCGTAGCTCGCCGACCAGTTGCCGCTGCGGTCCACAGCGCGCAGGTTGACGTACCAACCGTTCGCATTGGTTGCGAGCGGTCCCACTTGCGTGGATTCGACCGCGCCAAGCACCAGCGCTTGGGCCGGTAGAGCTGGAGCTGTCGTGATCGTGCGGGCGTATCCCGCGATGCCCGAAAGGTTGTCCGATGCCGCGTTCCACACGAGGTGCACGTCGTTGGCCTGGTACCAGGTGCCGGGGAAGTGACTCGAGGACTGCAGGCCGGTCGGTGCTCCGGGCGCGGTGCCATCGACGGTCACGTTGACCGAAGCCTGGCGGTTCATGCCGTTGTCGCTGGTCCCGACCACCGTCCAGGTTTTCACACCTTGGGTTGCCCAGCGCGCGGTCCAGTCGACACGCCGATTTGTGCCGTGGCGGATGTTGCCGAGGGTGGGATCGAGGCCGCCGGAGTTAGCGACGTTGTCGGCAAGGTTGGCGGTGATTCCGTCCTTGAGTACCATTTCCGAGGAGAGCAGCACGGCGCCGCTGTTGGACATCGTGTCGAGCCGCACTGCCGACGCCACGTGGGACGGGTTGGTCACCGTGGCGCTGATCCCCACGATTTCGTTCGGCTTGACAAACAGGTCGTCCGCGCCAACAGCGAGGGTCGGGTTGGGCAAAGGCTCGCCGTGGATGAAGTGGACGGTGACACCCATGCGGACCGTGCTTGATGCGCTGACCGGGTGGATCTTCCACCGCCACATCCCGGATTGCGGGTTGTCGATGACGCGGATTTCCGTGTTGTTGCGGTTGCTCTGCTGAGCGAGATAGTCGCCATCCTCGAATTGCGTGGCAAAGGGAGCACGGTCGATGACGAGGTCGAAATCGTTGACCAGCGCCACGGAAGCGCCGCCCGACGCGGCGGGTTCGATGTAGTGCATCACCACCACCAGCCGCTCGGTACTCGCGGGCACCTCGAAATCATCGGATGTGTTTTGAGCGGCGCCCTGACTGAAGCCCCAGCTCAGCCAGCCGTGCTGGGAGCTGTTGACGATCGCGCGCGACGAATCGACACGGCCGGCGCCGTAGAGGTCGAGGTGGCCGTCGTTGGGTGTTGTTAACACAACACCCGACTTCGTGCTCGCGGTTGCCATCAAGAGCGACGCGATCCGCGCGGGCGCATAACGCAGGAAGTCGTGGCGGTCCACCGCTTGGGCGACGACGCCCGCGACGTGCGGCGCGGCCATGCTGGTCCCGGTCTTGCTCGTGTACCCCGAACCCGTGTGCGCGTCGATCGACACGATCTGGCGGCCCGCGGCGGCGATGTTGGGTTTCCAGCGTGCATCCGAGGTCGGTCCGCGGCTGCTGCTCGTCCACAGCGTGGCCGGGGGGCCGACCAACGGGTCGTTGTAGGGCAGCACGTTGCCCACCGTCAGCGCGTTTTTCGCCGACGCTTCCTGGGACAACGTCGACGCCACCGGACCGTTGTTCATCGCCGCGAACACGTAAACCTGGTTTTCGTTCCAAACTTCAGCGTCCACTGCGCGCGAGTTGGCTTCGGTCCCGGCCCAGCCGCCAGCGGTGAAGCCGCTGCCCCAGGAGTTGTTGACGACGTGCGGCTTGGGCGAGCTGATGTTGCCGCTCACCCATGTGTTGCGCATCAGCGAGAAGCGGCTTTCGAGCGACGAACCGGTTCCAGTGCAAGGGTTGCCGCCGGGGTTCGGGTTCTGCTCCATGAACTTGACGTTGCGGAAGCTGCGGTTTTGCGAGAAGCCTAAACCCGGCGCGGCACCACGCAGTTCCGCATCGGCCCCGGCGGGAAGCGCGAGGATCGAACCCGCGACGTGACTTCCGTGGTCGCAGTTGTCGTTCCACGCGGAGTCGCCGGTCAGCGACCAACCGAGGTACCAGGCGTGGTTCAAACCTGTGTGGTCGATGTCGACACCGGAGTCGATTTCGCCGGCGATCGCCTCACCGCTCCAACTGCCGTCGTAGGTGTTGCGCACGTAGTCCGTGCCGATCATCGGCTGGGAGTCGTCGTGGGCTTGGAACGAGGGCATCTCGGGCTCGATGAATTCGACAAAATCGCGCTCGGTCGCCGCCAGCAGCTCCGCCATGGTCATGCGCACCCGGAAGGCGCGGATCGACGGCATGTACTCGACCACTTCAATCCCAAGCTGCTCGAGCGCACGCTGTTGCCAGCCCTCGGAACTCCAACGTTCGCCCGCGGGCGACTCCACACGCCGCTCCCCGGGGCCCGCGACTTCGGTCGCGGCCAGCGTCTCCACGCGGCTCTCTTGCCCCACGTCGCCGTCGAACAGTGAAACCACCATCGGTGCGCGTTCGCTTTCACCGAGGTTGACAAAAGCTTCCGTTGAGTGGGGATGGATCTTTTGGGAGCGGCGCGCGTAACCGACCCAATGCACACCGTCGATGGCGAGCACACGGGGCAATGCCTCGGCCGTCACCGCGATCGAAAACGCCTGGTGCGGGCGAAAACCGAGGACGCGGGCGCCGGCGGCTTCCAGCTCGGCTGCGAGCTCCGCGCTCACGCGCTCGCCGAGCATCGCGTAGGCGAAGCGCTCCGGCGCGGGCCGACCGTCGTCGGGCGCTTGGGTTAGGTCCGCAAAGAAGCCGGTGTCGACGCGCTCGCCGGGATCGGGCCGGTAGACCGCACCCGCGAAGCCGAGGAAATACGGGTCGCCGGACGCGTCGGCGAAGAGCACGTCGCCGTCCTCGCCCGGGGTGTACCGCGCACGCTCCGGAAGCGGCAGCGCACGGCTCGTCGAAGCGGCTTCGAAGCGCGGCTGGCCGCGGTCGATGCCCGCTCGGCCATGGTCCACGTCCAGCGCGATCGCCGGTCCGTCGACGGCGATTCCCGGCACACGCGCGGGCTCGCCGGGAGCGCTTGCCGCGGGGTCCACTTGGAACTGGGCGAGCGCGAAGGGGGTGGTCAGAGCGAAAAACGCCGCGAGGCCGAGCGTGTCGGGCAAAAATCGGTGCCGCATGGTGAGTGTGGGCCGCCATGCGGCCCCTAGGGGGTGGTGCCGCGCGCTCCATGCACGCGGCCAATCCCCAACGCCGGATCGGGCCGCGCCGGCCGACAGGGATTTCGCCGACCCCCGCGGATTTCGAAGGCCCCCCCGTCGCACATCTCCGCCGTAGGATGACCCGCGCCGACTGAGCCCCCGCGCATGGAGCCCGCCGATGTCACAGTCCTACTCGGCCTAGTCCGCGCCGGCCGCGCGGACGCCCTGGACGCCCTTCTGCCTGTGCTCTACGACGAGTTGCGCGCCATGGCCGCGCGCCAATTGGGTCGGGAGCGCCGCGAACACACGCTTCAGGCGACGGCGCTTGTCCACGAAGCCTGGCTGAAACTGGTCGACCAGCGCGCCCAGGATTGGCAGAACCGCGCCCATTTCCTCGCGATCGCGGCCACCGCCATGCGCCGCATCCTCGTTCACCACGCGGAGGCCGTCCGCGCGGCGAAGCGTGGGGGCGGTCGCAGTCGCGTAACCCTGTCGGACCGGCCGGGGGAGGTCAGCACGGACCCCCTCGACGTGCTGGCCCTCAACGAGGCGCTGGTCGCGTTGGCCGCCGAGGACCCGCGCAAAGCCAAGGTGGTGGAGCTGCGCTTTTTTGCCGGCCTCGAGAACCACGAGGTCGCCCTCGCCCTCGGGGTCACCGAGCGCACGGTCGAGCGCGACTGGCGCATGGCCCGGGCGTGGCTGCGCAAGGCCCTCGCGGAGGGCGCGGACCCCGGGGCGGCCGGCGCGGACCCGTCCGAGGCCACCCCCGAAGCCGGTTGACCGTCGCCGCGGCCTGTCGGTTGCGCCCTTTCGCGGACTCCTACAGAATTCCAAAGGTTCCGTGTCGGTCGAAGGCGTCCTTTGCGGCGTTCGGAGGACCACTGAACTCCTGCCTGGAGGCAGCCATGTCCAACCGATCCCAATTCCTTCGCCGATTCGTCCCGCTCTTCGTCGCCGCCTGCGGCCTCGCCGCGGCGCCCGCCTATGGTGCCCAGAACCCGCCCGTTTGGGTGCCGCTGACCACGGCTCAGCCGCCGGGGGCGGAGGCCGAACTCGTGCATCTACCCGCCCAAAGCACCCAGAGCCGTTCCGTTTTCGAGCTCCGCATCCACGGCTTCTGGCGCGAGGCTGTCGTCGGCGCCGACGGCCTGCCCTACGACCGCATCCGCATCCCCGGCATGGGCGAGATGGGGCAGGTCGGCGCTCCCGAACTCCCCGCCCTGCGCACGCGCATCGCGGTGCCGACGACGGCGGGCGCGGTGCAGCTCCTGAGCGCAACCGTCCCCACCGGCGAGCAATTCACGTTTTCCATCAACGTGTATCCGATGCCTCAACCCGGCTCCGACCGGGCCGACGACATTGGTTTTGGCGATACCGACGGCAGTGACGACCAGTTTTCGAAGGACGCCGCCATCTACGGCGCGAACGCGGACTGGCCGGCGGCGTTGGCCACTCCGAATGCACCCGTCCAGCCCTTCATCGCGACGGTTCCGGCCGCGCAGGTGACGCTGATGCCCGCGCGCTCGAACCCCGTGCTCGGCCGCCTTCGCATCGCCCGCCGTACGGTCTACACGTACAACCACGCGGGCGGGCTCGCGGCATTGCCGCAGCTCAACGTCGAAACCGCGAAAGTGGCCGCGGCGAGCTGCGTGAACTGGCCCACCGCCAGCACGTGGATCACGACCAACACGGTCAACTACACGGGCCGCTACCTGATCGTCACGCCCGCGGAGTACCTCGACGAGCTCGAGCCCTTTATCGCGCACCGCAAGTCGATGGGCTTCGCGGTCGCGACCCGCACCCTTGAGTCGCTCGCGTTTGTGACCTGTGGCGAGATCCGCGGCGCAATTCACGCGTGGAGCCAGATCGGCCCGCCCGGCGCCGACCGATTCTGCCTGTTGGTCGGCGATGCGAACGTGTTGCCGATGTGCCCCTCGGCGACACCGGAACAGGTGCCCGGGGACGACCTCTACGGTTCACCAGCGGGGATCGGATCGCTGGACGAGTCGATCTATGTCGGTCGGTTGCCCGCGGACAACAGCACCGAGCTGACCCGCATGCTCAATAAGATCCGCTCGTACGAACTCGACATCGACGCTTCCCACGACTACCGCCGCGCGCTGCTCGTTGCGCACGACGAGGGCGCCCCCGGCAAGTACGTCGGCGCGCACGAAGCGGTTGCAAATGCCGTCTACGCCGTTACACCGACCTTTTCGAAGGTCTACGGCAACTCGCCCCTGTCGACTGACCAGGGTGTGCTCGATGCGATCAACGACGGTCGCGGGCTTGTGGCGTACCGCGGCCACGGGTCGTCGAAAACCTGGTTCGACTGGAACCTTTGGGGTGAAAACTTCACCGACGTGGAAGTGGGCACGCTGACCCAGTCACAACGTCCGGTCATTTGGTCGTTCTCCTGCACCAACAGCGCCATCGATGTCGGCGACGGCATCGGCGAACGTTGGTTGTCGGCCCAGGGTGGCGGCGTGGCGCACTACGGCTCGACACGCAGCTCGGGCACGACCAAGAATCACACCCTCGACAAGCAGATGTTCGAGGCGGTGTATGGTCTGTCGGTGACGACCCACGGCAAAGCGATCGCGTGGGCGGAAGCTCAAATGGACGCTGCCCACCCGGACAACGGCTGGCAGAACGCGTGGATGTACCACCTGCTCGGTTGTCCTGCGATGCGCGTGCGCCGAACACAAGCGGTGGGGCTGGGCCTCACCGCGCCGCCGTCGGTGCCGGTCACGCCGACGGGGCAACCGTTCGTGGTCCTTGTGACCAATGCGAGCGGAGTTCCCCAGCCCGGCGTGCTGGTGTCCGCGTGGAAAGAAGCCTTCGATCCGGCGGCGGGCCCCGACGAGTTCCTCGTGTCGGTCTACACCGGCACCGGCGGCCAAGCGACGATTCCGGGTCCCACGACCCTTGGCACGATCAATGTGACGGGCCGTGACGACGACGGCAATGTGGCGACGGTCGATGTGCTCTCCTCCGCGGGGGCGATCACCAAGCTGGGCACAGGGACACCGGGCACCGGTGGTGTGAAGCCGCGGCTCAACTCGAGCGCGACGATGGTCGCGGGCGCACCGGTTTCGATCCGCGTTGAGGATGCACGCCCCGCCGCGCCGGGTGTCTTCTTCCTGTCGCTCGAAACGGCCCCGCTGCCCCTGTTCGGGGGAACCGTTCACGCGTGGCCCGCGGTCGTGACCCAGGGTTTCGTCAGCAACTTCGTCGGCGACTGGACGTTCTTCGTGCCCGCGTTGCCGGCCGGCATCCCCGCGGCTACAGAGTTCTACTTCCAAGCGGCGGTCATCGATCCGGTCGCGCAGGACGGCATCGCTCTCACCAACGCCCTGCGGGCCGTGACACCCTGAGCGCAGCGGGCGACATCCCCGCGCACGCACCGCGGCGCACGCGATTCGAGGCGGTGGAAGAACTCTTTCACGGCGCGCTCGACGCGGCACCCGGTTTGCGGGCGGAACTCGTGCGTGCAGGAGCGGGTGGCGATGGGGATCTTGAGAAGGAGGTCCTCGCGCTGCTCGCCGCCGACGCGGACGCGGAAGTTTTCCTCGGAGTTGAGCACCGTCAGGGTGTCGCAGGTTTGCTGCTTGCGGGCGAGTTGCCGCGCCGCCTTGGGCCCTATCGGCTGCTCGAAGTGGCGGGCCAGGGCGGGATGGGGCTCGTGTACCGTGCCGAGCGCGCGGACGGTGCCTTCGACCAGCGCGTTGCGGTCAAGATGCTGCGGCCCGGTCCGACCACCGAACATCTGCTTTCACGTTTTGATGCGGAGCGGCGCGTGCTCGCGCGCCTGGAACATCCGGGCATCGCGCGCGTGCTCGACGCGGGCGAGGACGAACGCGGCGCACCGTGGCTGGCCATGGAGTTCGTCGACGGAACTCCGATCGACGACTTTTGCGATGCGCGCACACTCGGCATCGACGCCCGCATTCGTCTGTTCGTCGACGTGCTTGCGGCGGTGTCGCACGCGCACGAACAACTGGTCGTACACCGCGACCTGAAACCGGACAATATTCTCGTCGACGGCGAAGGCCGTCCGCGCTTGCTCGACTTCGGCATCGCGAAGGTGCTGGAACTTTCGGCGGCCGATGATTCGTTTGCGACGCGGGTTGAGGAGCGCGCCCTAACACCGGCCTACGCGAGTCCCGAGCAAGTGCTGGGGCAGCCGATCGGGCCGCGCTCCGACGTGTATGCGCTCGGGGTTGTTCTGTACGAGCTCCTGTGCGCGTGCCGACCCTACCGCGTTCCGACCGCAACCCGGATGCAGCTCGAGCGCGCGATCGCCGATGCGGACGTGCTGTTGCCGAGCGCCGCCTTGCAGCGCGCTGCCAACGCGGACGCGATCGCGCGCGCGCGCGGAACACGACCCGCAGCACTGCGCCGCCGATTGCGCGGCGACCTTGACCGTATCGTCGCGATGGCGCTGCGGCGTGAACCGGCGCGGCGTTACGCGTCGGCGGCGGACCTTGCAGACGACCTTGCGCGCTTCCTTGCGGGTCTGCCCGTGCGCGCGCGTGGCGATGGCGCGCTCTACCGCCTGCGCAAGCTCGTGCAGCGCCGCCCGATGGAATCCGCGCTCGTGCTGATGCTGGCGGTCGGAGCGACGGCGAGTGGCGCCCTCTTCGTGCGGCAACGTTTCATCGAAGCGGAGCAACTCGCGACGATCGAACGTCTCGCCGACAGCCAAAGGCTCCTCGACCTCCACGCCGATGCGCGCACGTTGGTGCCTGTGGGCCCGGACCTGATCGGTGCGCTGGAAGCGTGGCTCGCGCGCGCGGACACACTGCTCGCGCGGCGCGCTTTGCACCGGCGCACGCGGGACGCACTGCGGGCAGAGGGTCCTTCGATCGACGCTGAGGAGCGCACCTGGCGGGGCTGGCAAGCGGCGCGCCTCGACGATCTACTCGGCGGTTTGGCGGAACTTGAACGTGACGATCCCCATGGACGGACACGTGCGGGCATCGCGGCGCGACTCGCGCGCGCGCGCTCCCTCGCACGCCGTTCGATCGACGCTGCGCGCGACGATTGGGACGCGGCGCGAGCGCGCGTGGGAGCCGATCCGCGCTTTCGCGGCTTCGGACTCGACCCCGTCCTCGGCCTCGTGCCCCTCGGTGTCGATCCCGACGGTGGCTTGGAGGCCTTTTGGGCGCTCGACACCGGCGTGCGTCCCGCGCGCGATGACGCGGACCGCTTCGAGCCCTCGCCCGCGATGGGTCTCGTGCTCCTGCTCGTGCCCCCCGGTCAGTTTTCGATGGGCGCTCAAGCGCTCGATCCCACTGCTCCCAACTACTCGGCTGCGGCGGAGCCCGACGAAGCGCCTGTCCACACGGTCCCGCTGCAGCCCTTTTTGATCTCGAAGTTCGAGGTGACGCAGGGTCAATGGGTCAGCTGGACCGGCAATAATCCGGCGGACTACGCGCCCGGCGGTCAGGCTGGCGGACACGCGTTCGGTCTGGACCATCCCATCGAGCAGGTTTCATGGCTCGCTGCGCGCGAGGCCCTTGCGCCCTTCGCCCTCGATCTGCCCACGGAAGCCCAGTGGGAGTACGCCGCGCGCGCGGGCGCGGCCACACCGTGGTCGAGCGGCGCGGACGAGCGTGCCCTCGCGGGCTTCGCGAACTTCGCGGACCGGCACGCCGCCAACCACGGCGGCGCGAGCGCGTGGAACTACTCCGACTGGGCCGATGACGGCCACACCGTGCACGCGCCCGTCGGCAGCTTCGCACCCAATCCGTGGGGCCTGTGCGACGTGCACGGCAACGTGTGGGAGTGGGTGCGCGACGCGGAAGCGCCGTACACCACCGCGCCGCGCGTGGGCGACGGCTTGCGCGGGGTTCTTGCCGAACCGTACACAGAGGCGTCGCGCGTGTTGGCCCGCGGTGGAGGCTTCTTCAATCCGCCGTCGGCGCTGCGCTCGTCGGAGCGCTACCTGATGCGCCCCGATCAGGCGACCCGCAGCCTGGGTTTCCGCCCAGTGCGTGCGCTGCCGGACGCCACAGCGCCGCGTTGAATCCATTTCGGGAGCGTGCGCACGTACGTCGGGCAATCAACGCAGGCTGGCACGCTATTCGCGGTTCGCTCGCATTCCCACCGCATCCGCGCGCCAAAGAGCCGCTCCGAGTCGGCGCTTCAAGCCGGTCGTGAGCGCAAAGCGCGGAAATTTACAATGCATTTTGCACAAACAGCCATCATCGTTGCCACTTCACTGTTCGCCACACTCGCGTGCACGGTCCCGGGGCGAAGTCAGACCACGGCGACGAATTCGCATGTGCAACATGCGACGCTCGAAGCTCGGCACGCGCCGGTCGGTGCCACTCCTGTCGAAGACCGAACCGCTTCGCTCGCGCAACAAGTGGCCGACCTGCAGGCGCGCGTGAGGAAGGTCGAGGGCGCGTCGGGCGAGGGTCGTCCCGGCGATGACTCGCGGGGCGGCGTCCCCATTGCGGCTGCAGCACCCACAGGGATGGCTGCGATGACGACGGGATCCGGCGGGGGCGCGACCATGATGGAAGACTGCAAGAAGCGGATGCAGGAACGCAAGGCGATGATGGCCGAGATGGCGGCACAGGATACGGCGCTCAGCCAGCAGGTCGCGAAGCTGAACAGCGCGCCGGAGGATCAAAAGCTCGATTTGATCGCAGCCACTCTGACACGACTCGTCGAGCAGCGAGTGGCCATGGCTCCGCGAATGGAACAGATGCACTCGGAAATGATGCAGCACATGATGGAGCACATGCAGATGGGCAAAGACTCCATGGAGAAGTGTCCGATGATAAAGGGCATGAAGGGCATGAAGGACATGAAGGACATGAAGGACATGAAGGACATGAAGGACATGAAGGACATGAAGAGCGATGCATCCGGAGGCGCTGGCACGACGCGGGAGTGATCGCCGCGCGCGACGGAGCCCCGCCACGCACTATCGCCGTCAAACTTGAGCATCGTCATGCAGCACACCGACGTAGGAATGGGGACGGGGATGGGCGGATGGATGTGGGTGTGGATCGTGCTCGGCATCCTCGTCGCTGCTTTGCTGGCCGTCGCCGTACTGAGGAAGCCCAAAACTTGACCTGGTGGTCGGATGTGCGCTGCTCAGCCGGGTCTCCGGATTCGATGCTGACGCGCGCCACGTTCGCGCCACTGCAATCACCGAACAACCTGATCCGAGGAACACCATGAAGACTCAACTGAACACCACAAACATCGCGATCGAGGGCATGAGCTGCGGGGGCTGCGTGCAGAATGTTTCCAAAGCGCTCCAATCCGTTACCGGCGTGACGATCGCGGATGTTGCCGTCGGCAGTGCCCGCATCGAAGTCGCCAACCCCGAAGCGTTGAAGCGCGCGATCGAGGCCGTCGAGAAGGCCGGATACAAGGCGCAGGCAGATCCGGTCATGCCCGCGGCCAAGGACACAAGCGGCGGCGGCGGCTGCTGCGGCGGTTGACCGAACCAGGAGTACCATCGACTCCGCGCAAGTGCGATGAGTCGGCGCAGCGCCGCGCCGAGTCCGCCTCGCATGACGACCAGGCCGTGAGGTTTTGAACGGTCGAAGCCCCTTTCTCTACGAAGCCCCCAGCCTCGAAAAGGCCCCGCTTGCACAATGACGTCCCCAATGAAGCATGAGCGCCACGCCGCCACTACCAAGGCGCTCGCGGCCGAGGGCGAGGAGCCGCCTGCCGCGTCCAATCACCATGCCCACATGGCTGCGGATTTTCGCAAGCGGTTCTGGATTGCGCTGGTCGTGACCCTGCCGATTCTCGCGCTGTCGCCGATGCTCCAATCACTGGTGGGACTGCGCGAAGCCACCCGCTTTCCTGGCGACGTCTACGTGCTGTTCGGACTTGCGTCCGTGGTCTTTTGGTACGGCGGCTGGCCGTTTCTCAAGGGCTTCGTCGAGGAGGTCAAGGCCCGCCAACCCGGGATGAGGGTGCTCATCAGCGTCGCTATCACAACGGCGTATGTCTACAGCAGCGCCGTCGTGTTTGGCCTGGCCGGCAAGATGTTCTTCTGGGAACTTGCCTCCCTCATCGACATCATGCTGCTCGGGCATTGGATCGAGATGAAGTCCGTCATGGGCGCCTCGCGGGCGTTGGAGGCGCTGGCCAAGCTCATGCCTTCCGACGCGCACAAACTCATGGCCGATGGCACCGTAAAGGACGTGCCCCTCGGCGAGCTTGCGGTCGATGACAAAGTCCTGATAAAGCCCGGCGAGAAGATCCCGGCCGACGGTGTCGTCGTCGATGGCGAGAGCTCCGTCGATGAAGCCATGCTAACGGGTGAATCGACCCCCGTCGCCAAGAAGACCGGCGGCAAGGTGATCGGTGGGGCCATCAACGGAGAAGGTTCGCTCACCATCAAGGTCAAGGGCACCGGCAAGGATTCATTTCTGTCGCAGGTCATCGACCTCGTCAAGCAGGCCCAGCAGAGCAAATCTAAAACCCAAGACCTTGCCAATTCCGCAGCGATGTGGCTCACCTTCGTTGCGCTTGGAGGCGGCCTCCTCACCTTCTTGATCTGGCAATTCCTCGTGGGCAACGGGTTCGCGTTCGCCATCGAACGCAGCGTGACAGTGATGGTCATCGCCTGCCCTCATGCGCTGGGGCTTGCCGTACCTTTGGTGGTGGCTGTCTCTACGGCCTTGGCCGCCAAAAATGGTCTGCTCATTCGCAGCCGAATAGCTTTCGAGGGCGCTCGAAAGCTGGGGGCCATCATCTTCGACAAGACCGGCACGCTCACGGAGGGACGCTTTGGGGTGACTGACACTCTGATGCTGGGCGAGGGCATCACCGAAGAGACCTTGCGTACCTACGCCGGATCCGTGGATGCCAACTCCGAACATCCCATCGCTAAGGCCATCGCAACCGCCGCACAGGACAAACTGCCCGTCGAAGGCTTCAAGAGCATCACGGGCAAGGGCGCACAGGGGCGGGTCGACGGCAAGGATGTAAAGGTGGTGAGCCCTGGCTACCTGCGCGACCAGAACATCGCGCTCGACGACCCACGCGTGGAGCCACTGCAGGCCCAGGGCAAGACGGTCGTGTTCGTTCTTGTGGACGGCGCGTTGAAAGGAGCGATTGCGTTGGCTGACATCATTCGACCCGAAGCCAAGATGGCGATCGATGCGCTCAAGGCGCTCGACATTCGCTGCATGATGCTCACCGGCGACAACGAAGCGACGGCCAAGTGGGTCGCGGACCAGATCGGGCTGGACGAGTACTTCGCCGAAGTTCTCCCACAGGACAAGGCAGCCAAAGTGAAAGAGGTCCAGGCGCGCGGCGTGCTCGTGGCGATGACGGGCGACGGCGTGAACGACGCACCGGCGCTCGCGCAGGCCGATCTGGGCATCGCGATCGGAGCCGGTTCCGATGTGGCTGTCGAAACCGCCGACGTGATTTTGGTGCGAAGCAATCCGCTCGATGTGGTCGCCATTTTGAAGCTCTCCCAAGCCACGTATCAGAAGATGATTCAAAATCTAGTCTGGGCCACGGGTTACAACGCCGTCGCGCTCCCGCTAGCGGCCGGAGCGCTCTACGCCTGGGGTGTGCTGCTGACTCCCGCCCTGGGCGCAGTCTTCATGTCGGCGAGCACAGTCATCGTCGCTATCAACGCTCGTCTGCTGCGGCTCAAGACCTCGCCAGACACTGAAGCGCAGCAACGGGAAACGTCGACCGATCAACATGGAACTCGATCGCTTAAGCCAGCAACGACGACAACCTAGAATGGATTTCACTGGCAGCCATTTACTTTGCATGAGCACGGCGCCCGTCGCGGCGGCCAACCGACAGGCGGATACGAGGCCAACCCAATGAAGGTCAAAGCCGCGCACCAGCAGCAACATGCGTACCCAGCGGGCGTCAGCGATGCGCGGTTGGACGGGTTGCAGCGTGTTGACTATTTTGAAAATAGCCGCCGCGCGACTTATGTCCAGCAAGAGTACGCGATCCAAAACCTGCTTGAGTGCGCGGGCTACGGGCCGTACTTCTGGGGCTTGACGACGAGCGATGGCCCAGGCTGGATAACGCGCAGACTTGACGGCATCGATCGATCGTTCGTCGATTATATCGCCCGCGGCGCGCCGTACGGCGCCGATGACGGAACCGTCGCGCCGTGGGCCGTGCTGGCGTCGCTGCCGTTCGCGCCGGAGATCGCGCTGCCGACCGTCCGACATTTTCAGGACGTGTATCCAGCAATCACCGGCGAGTACTGCTTCCGGTGTAGCTTCAATCGCAGCTTTCCGAACGCGACCGACGCTGACGCCGGATGGACCTCAACCTACCACTTCGGGATCAACCTGGGTCCGGTGGTGCTGATGTGCGAGAATCACCGGTCGGGTTTGTCCTGGCGCTTGATGCGCGGGTGCGGCTATGTGGTCGCGGGACTGCGGCGCGCGGGATTTACGAACGGTTGGTTATGAGAAATGTCCCCAGCGGAATGGAGATCAATCCCCATGCCTGAGCAGACCAGACATTGCGACCGACGCAACCGAGGCGCCCAATGCAAGTAAGCCCTTTTGCCGGACAGCCGGCGGACCCTTCGACACTCGTCAACGTGCCCAACCTCATCACCGCCTATTACACCCAGGTTCCAGACGTTTCAGTGGCTGCGGAGCGGGTCAACTTCGGAACATCGGGGCATCGCGGCACTTCACTCGAGCGAGCGTTCAATGAGCAACACATTCTAGCTATCAGTTACGCCATCTGTCTCTACCGAAAGCAGCAGCGGATCGACGGTCCGCTGTTTTTGGGAGTCGACACGCACGCTCTGTCCGTCCCCGCGTTGGCAAGCGCGCTGGAGGTACTGGCCGCGAACGATGTGGAAGTGATGCTTGCGGAAGGCGATGAGTTCACTCCAACACCCGCCGTCTCTCACGCGATTCTTGCCTACAATCGCGGGCGCAAGACAGGTCTCGCGGATGGCGTTGTGATCACGCCCTCACACAATCCGCCGCATGACGGTGGCTTCAAGTACAACCCGCCGAACGGAGGCCCGGCCGAGGCCGAAGTCACGAGCTGGATTGAAGCACGAGCGAACGAGCTCCTTGAGGCTGGCCTCGCGGGTGTGAAGCGGGTTCCGTACGAGAAGGCACTTCACGCCTCGACGACGCATCGGCACGACTATCTGACGGCCTACGTCAATGACCTCGACAGCGTGGTCGACATGGACGTGATTCGCGGCGCGCAGCTCAAGCTTGGAGTCGACCCACTTGGCGGCGCCGGCGTGCACTACTGGGGGCGCATTGCCGAGCGCTACGGGCTCGAGCTGACCGTTGTCGACGAGACCGTTGATCCGACATTCGCGTTCATGACGGCGGACTGGGACGGCCAGATCCGCATGGACCCTTCGTCGGCGTTCGCCATGCAGAGGCTGCTCGGTCTCAAGGATCGATTTGACGTTGCGTTCGCCTGCGATACGGATCACGACCGACATGGAATAGTCACGCGGACTGCGGGGCTCGTGCCGTCCAACCACTACCTCGCGGTTGCCATCCACTACCTTTTCCAACATCGTTCGCGGTGGAGCAAGGTGGCGGCGGTCGGAAAGACCGTCGTGAGCAGCCAGATGATCGATCGCGTTGCGGCGCAGCTCGGTCGAAGGCTCTACGAGGTGCCCGTGGGATTTAAGTGGTTCGTGGATGGCTTGCATAACGGTTCTCTCGCGTTTGCTGGGGAAGAGAGTGCCGGCGCGTCTTTCCAACGCATTGATGGCAGTGTCTGGACGACGGACAAAGATGGAATCGTTCCCGCACTCCTTGCGGCGGAGATGACAGCGCGGATGGGTCGCGATCCGGCTGAGCTCTACCAAGACCTCACCCACGAATTTGGCACGCTGTTCACTGAGCGCGTCGAGGTCAAAGCAAATGCCGCGCAGAGGGCACTGCTTGGACGCCTCGCATCGAAAGATGTGCGGTCAACCGAGCTGGCCGGCAAGCCTATTCAGACCATCCTCACTCACGCGTCGGGTAACAGCGCCCCCATCGGCGGCGTCAAGGTTGTTTCCGCGGACGGGTGGTTTGCGGCTCGTCCCTCGGGCACGGAAGACGTCTACAAGATCTATGCGGAGAGTTTCTGCAGCGCGGCGCATCTGCGTCGTGTCCTCGAAGAGGCTCAGACGATCGTCAACGAAGCGCTGCGGGGGGCTTCCTGATGGCCTCGATTACAACGCTGTTCGTGGATATTGGCGGCGTCCTGCTTAGCAACGGCTGGGACCACCACGCGCGGGAGCGCGCGGCGGCCCAGTTCAAGTTGGATTACGCCGAGATGGACGCTCGGCACCGCGCGATCTTCGCCAGCTACGAAGAGGGCAAGGTCACATTGAACGCCTACCTGGACTGGACAGTTTTCCACGCGGAGCGTGCATTCTCGCGAGACGACATTCGCGAATTCATGTTCGCGCAATCGAAGCCACACCCTGACATGATCGCACTGGTATCGAAGCTCAAGAGCCAGCACCGCTTAAGAGTTGTGGTGGTGAGTAACGAGGCGCGCGAACTGAATGATTATCGGATAGCCAAATTCAAGCTGGACGAATTCGTCGACGTGTTCGTGTCTTCATGCTTTGTCGGTATTCGCAAGCCCGACGCCGCCATCTTCGGTGTTGCCCTCGACCTCACCCAGGTCGCAGCCGATCGAGTGCTCTACATCGAAAACACGGCGATGTTCGTCGACGTTGCGACCAGCCTGGGCATTCAAAGCATTTTGCACACGGACTACGCGTCCACGTGCCGTCAAATCGCAGCTCTTCGCTTGCTGAACGACGGGGTGCGCCCATGATCCAGGCGAGCTCCGGAATCTTGGACGGAATCTTGGCCATCAACGGCGGCTCTTCGAGCATCAAGTTTGCGTTGTTCGAACCCGGAGACGCCCTTCGGCGAATATTCGCGGGTAAGCTCGATCGTATTGGCCCGGGCGAGTCAACTCTGCAAGTCAAGGGCGAGAGGCCCGAGGACGACGACTCGCGCGTCGTTTTCGCCCCTGACTACCCCGCGGCCATCCGCGTACTTTTGGATTGGTTCGCAAATCGCCAAAGGAATCTTTCCCTGTCCGCCGTGGGACATCGCTTGGTCCATGGCGGGCCCCGGTATGCCGAGCCGCAGCATATCACTCAGGAAACGCTCGAGGAGTTGCATGCACTCAGTCCCTTGGCTCCGCGGCACTTGCCCGAGGAAGTTCTCCTGGCAAAAGCGTTTCTAGAGCGCTTTCCCGACGTGCCGCACATCGCCTGTTTCGATACGGCCTTTCACCATGATCTTCCACGGGTTGCCCAACTGTTGCCGATCCCGCGCCGCTACGCAGCACAAGGGGTGCGAAGGTACGGGTTTCACGGGTTGTCCTACACCTTTTTGATGCGCGAACTGGACCGACTGGACGGCCCAACAGCCGCGCGCGGCAGGGTGATTCTCGCCCACCTCGGAAGCGGTGCAAGTTTAGCCGCGGTCCAGGGCGGCCAGCCGATCGACACGAGCATGAGCTTCACCCCGACGGGTGGTGTACCGATGGGTACCCGATCGGGCGATCTCGATCCCGGACTGCTCGCCTATTTGGCACGTGACCTCGACCTTGGTGCCGCCGACTTGGAGCACATCGTGACGTCGGAGTCGGGGCTGCTCGGAATGTCGGAAACCAGCTCTGACATGGGCGAGTTGCTCGCGCGTGAGGTTGAAGATGTCCGCGCGCAAGAAGCCGTCGCGGTGTTTTGCTATCAGATCAAGAAATGGATCGGCGCGTACGCGGCGGCGCTGGGCGGACTTGATACACTGGTCTTCGCTGGCGGCATCGGAGAGAACGCGCCCGCGGTTCGCACGCGTGTTTGCGATGGGCTTTCGTTTCTTGGAATCGAGCTCGACGAAGCGCACAACGCCGCCAACGCAAATGTGATTTCGCGCCCGTCCGGCCGGGTTCGCGTGCGTGTGATGAAAACGGATGAAGAACGTACGATCGCGAAGCTGGTTTGCGACCTGCTTGGCATCCGACTGAAAGCTGAGACAAGACCATGACTATTACCACCAACGCCATCGCGCCCGAACTACTCGACAACATGGATGCCTACTGGCGGGCCGCCAACTATATTTCTGTGGGGCAGATCTATCTGCGCGACAACCCGCTGCTCAGTCGGCCGCTCGAGCTCGGGGACATCAAGCACATGCTGCTTGGCCACTGGGGAACGACTCCGGGGCAGAACTTCATTTACGTGCATCTCAATCGGGTCATCAAAAAATACGACCTCGACATGATTTACGTCTCGGGTCCCGGGCACGGCGGCCCGGCCGTGGTGGGCAACACGTACCTCGAAGGGACCTACAGCGAGATCTATCCCGACATCAGCGAGGACGAGGACGGGCTGCGCAAACTCTTTCTTCAGTTTTCGTTCCCCGGAGGGATCCCGAGCCATGCGTCGCCGGAGTGCCCCGGCTCGATCCACGAGGGCGGCGAGTTGGGCTATTCGCTCAGCCACTCGTTCGGCGCCGTGTTTGACAATCCCGAGTTGATGGTCGCCTGCGTGGTCGGCGACGGCGAGGCGGAGACCGGCCCGCTTGCAACCGCCTGGCACTCCAACAAGTTTCTCAACCCGGCCACCGACGGCGCGGTGCTGCCGATCCTGCATCTCAACGGATACAAGATTGCCAACCCGACGCTCCTCGCGCGCATCACGCGGGAGGAGCTCGAGCAGCTGTTCCGCGGCTATGGCTGGACGCCGCTGTTCGTCGAGGGCGACGAGCCCAAGCTGATGCACGCGGCGATGGCCCGGGCGCTCGACACCGCCGTCGAGCAAATCAAAGCGATCCAGGAGGACGCCCGCGAGCGCGGCAACCTCAGCCGTCCGCGCTGGCCGATGATCATCCTCAAATCCCCCAAGGGTTGGACCGGGCCCAAAGTGGTCGATGGTTTGCAGGTGGAAGGCACCTTCCGGGCGCATCAGGTTCCGCTCCACCCGCGCGCCCATCCTGAGCACCTTGAGCTGCTCGACGCTTGGCTGAGGAGCTACCGGCCAGAGGAGTTCTTCGACAAACGCGGCCGCTTGAAAGCGGAGTTGGCCGCGCTCGCGCCCGCGGGCAATCGACGTATGGGCGCCAATCCCCACGCCAACGGCGGTTTGCTGCTTCAGGATCTGCGCATGCCGGACTTCCGCGAGTACGCGGCCGACGTGCCCACGCACGGGGTGCGCGGCGTCGGCGACACACGCGTGCTCGGGCCATTCCTGCGCGATGTTGCGAGGCTCAATAGCAAGCAGCGGAACTTCCGGATCTTCGGACCCGATGAGACGATCTCCAACGGCCTCGGAGCCGTCTTCGAGGTGACCAACCGGCAATGGGACGCCGCGACCCAGCCGAACGACGAATTTCTCGCGCCGGATGGACGGGTGCTCGACTCGATGCTCAGCGAGCACCAATGCGAGGGATGGCTTGAGGGCTATCTGCTCACCGGGCGGCACGGCCTCTTCAACTGCTACGAGGCTTTCATCCACATCGTCGACTCGATGTTCAACCAGCACGCCAAGTGGCTCAAAGTCACGGCGGGTCTGCCGTGGCGGAGCAAGATCGCTTCGTTGAACTACCTCCTGGCCTCGCACGTCTGGCGCCAGGACCACAACGGCTTCACGCACCAGGATCCCGGCTTCGTCGACGTCGTCATGAACAAGAAGGCGGAGGTCGTACGAGCGTACTTTCCGCCCGACGCCAACTGTCTGCTCTCGGTGATGGACCACTGCCTGCGCAGCCGTCATTACGTGAACCTGGTGATCGCGGGCAAGCACCCGGCCCCGCAGTGGTTGGCGATGGATGCCGCCGTCAAACACTGCACCGCTGGCATCGGTATCTGGGGGTGGGCCTCGAACGACCAGGGCGCTCTGCCGGACGTCGTGATGGTCTGCTGCGGCGATGTTCCCACGCTGGAAACGCTCGCCGCCGTCTCCATCATGCGCGAGCACCTTCCCGACCTGAAAATTCGCGTAGTCAACGTCGTCAATCTCATGCGTTTGCAACCGGAATCCGAGCACCCGCATGGGCTCAGCGACACGGAATTCGATGAGTTCTTCACCAAGGACAGGCCGGTCATCTTTGCCTTCCATGCCTACCCGTGGTTGATCCACCGCCTCACCTACCGGCGCACCAACCACGCGAACATCCACGTCCGCGGCTACAAGGAGGAGGGTACGATCACCACACCCTTCGATATGACGGTGCTCAACGACATGGACCGCTTCCATCTCGTGATGGACGTCATCGACCGCGTTCCCCATACCGGCGCTAGGGGCGTCGCCCTGAAGCAGCAGCTCGCGGGCAAGCTAATCGAACACAAGCAGTACATCGAGAAGAACGGCCAGGACATGCCGGAGATCCGGAACTGGAAGTGGGGCCCCTCCACTTGAATGCTCAAGGCGGCCTTCGCCTCGTCGTTGAAAACACCTCTTTCTATTAGAGTTGGCTAACCCGGATGATTCAGTGCGCTTTCCAACTAGACGGCCCAACCGGCGGCCTACGGCCGCCTTTCGTCGTCTGACGGCGCTTTGCGACCACGGGCGTTTGCCCGCTTCCTCAGCGTGCATCGGTCGCATCGGGGCGGATGACCTTGATGACAGGCCGGGAATCGTGCGGAGGTGGATAGACATATCTCCTATGACCCTTTGCGACGGGCTTCTGAGATATGGTCAAGAGTTGTGGATGGAAAAACCTGATCGGATCAAGCGGCGATCGCCTTGGTGCCATCGATGAAGCGGACGCCTTGAATCACGTCCGCGAGCAGTGGGTGGCCGTTGAGCTTGCGCCATGACCGCTGGGCGGCGTGCGCGAGCTTGAAGACCATGGTGAGGGTGGCCACCCGCGAGCCGCAGCCCTTGGTGCGTTTGGTCCGCAGCCGCACCGTTCCGAAGGTCGATTCGATCGGGTTGGTGGTGCGCAGATGCTGCCAGTGCTCGGCAGGGAAGTCGTAGAAGCACAGGAGCGCGTCGCGATCCTTCGTGAGGCACTCGACGGCCTTCGGATACTTCGCCTGGTAGACGTTGCCGAAATGATCGAAGGCCCCGCTCCTTCAGATCGAGCAGGACCTCTTTCCACGATTGCTCGCTCTCGCGCACGCCATCGTGGACCGCCAGCAGCTCATTGTCGCCGTCCGCCGTCGCGCCGATGATCACCAGGATGCACGCGCGTTCGCCTTCCAAGCGCACGTTGAAGCCCCCGGTGTCAGGGTAGTTGCCGCCTGATCTCTGGGGCCGCGGGGCCCCTACTCGGCCGCGCGGCGTCTTTTTGCGAAGCGCGCCATAAGATCACACCAACTTTCTTCCGCGAACTCCTCTACCAAGTAGCCGCGGCGGCTCGTCCGCACGATGATCCCGCCCGGCGGCTGTGGAAGGGCCGCCGTGTCTTCGCAGCCGACGGGACCAAGCTCAATCTCCAGCGTGGCGACGAGCTCGCATATGCCTTTGGCGTGCCTTCCGGCAGTCACTGTCCGCAAGCGCTGCTCAGCGTATTGGTGGACGTGTGCACGCGCACTCCGGTCGATCTTGAAATTTCCGGTTACGTCACCAGCGAGCGCGAGCACCTGTACCGAATGCTCGCAAGCCTGGAGAGCAATGATGTGCTCGTCCTTGATCGGGGCTACCCATCCCACGAGCTGCTCCAGTACCTTTGCGAAGCCCGCATCGACTTCCTCATCCGGGTCCCAGCGAGCCTCTTTCAAAGCGATCGACCAACTCCGCGCCGACGGCTTTTTCCACGCCGACGACGACGCGCGCCAGCGCGCTATGACCGCCCTCATCGAGCGCAGCGCTCGCAACCGCGAGCGGCGCCGCCCTAATCGATCCTTTGCTCGATGTTCTTTTCGCCCACGACCACGGTGGGGACCCTGCGGCCGCCGGGTCGCCTAATGCCATTGCTCCAGGGGGGCACTGGCACTGCTGGTCTGATCTTCGTTCACGGGGGTCCATCCTGTTGCCCTCTACACTAAACGCGGGGAACGGATCGGTATCAGGCACATTGACACAGAGGGAGTCGCTGTACGTGGACGACTCGGGCAAGCTTTAGCGCGCACAGATCGACAAGAACTAGCGGCCGCCGTGCCCTGGAGGCCGCCGGGGCGGTCGCCGCCTCGCCCTAGCCCGGGTTCTTCACCAGCTTTGCGATCGGACGGCCCAACCGGCGGCCTTCGGCCGCCTTTCGCCGCCTGGCGGCACTTTGCGACCACGGGCGTCCTCGTTGACCTGTTCAAGGTCGACTGCGGGTCCCGCGGCCGCAGAGCACCACCAGGCGACGACTTGGGCTCGTCTGCTCGAAAACCTGATGAATGACCCGGGCTAGACCGGCCAGCGCTCCTGGCGCCAGCCTGCATCCCAGAACAGCCACTCGTAGCGGCTCGTGGTGACGAAGTGACGCTCGACCCGCTCCCGCTCGGCCGGGCCGAGGTCGGCGCCTGCGGCATCGGTGATTGCGATCGCCTCTTGCACGATGGCAGCGAACTCGTCACCGCCGTAGGTGTCGATCCAGCGCTGGTACAGCGGGTCGGGGCTGCCGCGGCGCAGCAGTTCCTGGCCGACCTCACGGTAGATCCAGTAGCAGGGCAGCACGGCGCCCATCCCCTCGGCGAACGAGCCGCCGTGCGCCGTCGCGAGCAGGTAGCTGGTGTACGCCACGGTGGCGGGGGCCAGGGGGGTCGCGGCGACCTCCGCGGCGCTCAGGTCGAAGTCGCGGAAGAACGAGTCGTGCTGGGAGCGCTCCACCTCGATCGCGCCGGCGGCGTGGCGGGAGAGCGTGATGACCTCGTGCTCGGACGGGCCACGTCCGGCGAGGATTGCGAGCGCCTTGGCGTAGTCGCGCAGGTAGTGCGCGTCCTGGACGACGTAGAAGCGAAACGCGTCCCGTGGCAGCGTGCCGTCGGTGAGGCCGGTCACGAACGGGTGGGCGAGGATCGCGGCGTAGACCGGCTCGATGGCGCGCCACAGGCGCGGGGTAAGGGCGTCGGGCATCCGTCACAGTGTCGCACACTCCGTCCGCCTACCGCCCTACCATCCGCCCGTGTCGATCGCCCGTTACAAGCTCGTCTGACTAGTACAGCTCCACGTTTCGTGGCTCTGTAAGCGGGTTGGCGGGGAGTCGTGGCCATTTCTGTGGCTGGGAGTGGCCGCATGGTGTGGAATTCGCGTGGTGCTATCCGACGTTCCCGATACGTTCCCTCCGGGTCGCCGAATGAGCACGGCCGTCGACGCTAGCCCGGGTTATTCATCAGGTTTTCGAGCAGACGAGCCCAAGTCGTCGCCTGGTGGTGCTTTGCGGCCGCGGGGTCCACAGTCGACCTTGAACAGGTCAACGAGGGACGCCCGTGGTCGCAAAGTGCCGCCAGAGTGCGAAAGGCGGCCGAAGGCCGCCGGTTGGGCCGTCCGATCGGAAAGCTGGTGAAGAACCCGGGCTAGAGGTGTGGCTGTGGCCACAACCGTCGTAGGACACCGGGTCGCGGTACTCCCAGAGCCTGACGTGTGCCGGCCTCAAGAGCGCCTGCCACGCTCCCTCGTGCGGCCGATGGAGGCCGCCCCGGGCGCATGCCGTCCGCTTGGAGTTCCCATCCGCCGAGATCCTCCTTGCGCTCGCGCAGCCTCTGCCCGATGCGGCGCACGTACTCGCCGCGCTTCGGGGCCGGCACGAGGCGCCAGCGCAGGAACGCCGCATGCGCGGCCGCGACGACCTCGTCGTAGTCGCC
>Ga0163146_10001123_pt1 | contig 38502 bp, 38 predicted proteins | sample OliLakLV19MP7G1_FD_148648 | JGI IMG/M metagenome (GOLD analysis project Ga0163146, IMG submission 148648) | Freshwater microbial mat bacterial communities from Lake Vanda, McMurdo Dry Valleys, Antarctica - Oligotrophic Lake LV.19.MP7.G1 | ecosystem: Environmental > Aquatic > Freshwater > Lake >...
CTCATCAAGGCCAACGCCCGAGGGTTTCGGAACTTCACTCACTATCGGGCGAGAATTCTGTTTCATTGTGGCAAGTTGGATATGAGCTTAGGCTAATGAAAATTCACAGTGAATTTGACGAAGAACCCGAAAAAGTATATCAAATTCAAGGAGGGGAAAATGCCGGCGTGGGACGTTAGGCTTTGGGCGCGGCGGCGGTGGGGGCTTCTTCGACACGGATGGTGTTGGCCCACTCGGCGACGAGGGGGTCTCGTTCTTCCATCGTCATCCCTGCATACTTCACAAACATCTGCGGGCCTCTGCGGCGGCGCCAGGTGAGATAGCTCAAGAAATGTGCTCGGCAGACGCTATGGGTGCCGGCTGGGGCATAGACCCTCGCTTGGCAGCCTTTGATCATACAGGTGAGATCGTGCATCGCATACTCCGTGTGGATAGGCAGTATGCCGGAGGGATGGGCTGATTATCAATCAACTGACCTTGACGCATCGCTCCCGTTCCGGTAAGTCCATTGACATGATGGGACGACTTCTTTCTCTCTTCCTTCTCGTGGCTACGCTCACGTCTCTTTTAAGCTGCACATTGGCGTCACGCGAGGGGCTTCCTCCTGGGAGTCCCTTTGCCGAGTCGGCTGCTGTCTCCACGAATCCGTTGCCGCAGGGGATTGCGGTGGGGGATGTGACGAGCCAGTCGGCACTGCTCTGGCTGCGGACCGATGGAGCGATGATGGTACAAATCGAGTGGGCGCCAGTGGCGGTCTGGAACAGAGTGTCGAAGATGGGGACGGCCGTGGCTCCCGTGGCGCGGACGCCGTTGTTCACGACCAGCCAGGAAACGGATTTCACCCTGACGATTCCTCTTGAGGGGTTACTGCCGGCCACACGATATCGGCTGCATGTATTCGCCGGCTCAAAGGGGCGTGATGGGGCGCCGACTGAGGCGCGGGTGGCAGCACGAGGGGAATTTACGACACTCCCGGAGGCGAAGAGTCATGTGCCCGTGACCTTTGCCTGGAGCGGCGATTTGGGTGGCCAAGGGCGCTGTCGGCGTGGCGCTGCCGGATATCCCATCTTCGATATGATGCGCGCCCAACAGCTCAATTTCTTCTTGTTTCTCGGCGATACGATATACAGTGACGGCCTGTGCCCATCGCCTCCGAATGAAGCAGGCGCAGATTTTCGGGCTGCGACCTTGGCCGAGTACCGCGCCCGTCACCGTGACCAACGGGGTGCAGAGGCGCTGCAGCGGTTTCTCGGCAGCGTTCCGGTCTCGGTGATCTGGGACGATCATGAAGTGCAGGATAACTTTGCAGGGCCTTTCGACAGCCGGATGCCGGCCGGGCGTCAGGCCTTGCGCGAGTATTGGCCGATCCCTGTGGCGTTTGACGACCCCCATCAGCTCTATCGAACGGTGCGCGCTGGGGCAGATCTCGACGTATTTATCCTCGATACGCGGCAGTATCGGAGCCGCAATGTCGATCAGGATGGCCCGGCGAAGACGATGTTGGGAGAACGGCAGCTTCACTGGTTGTTGAACGGGCTGACCGAGTCAACCGCGACATGGAAAGTGATCGTCACGACGGTGCCGCTGTCCATCCCAAAGGGAGGGGGCGTCGGCGCCCCTGGGAACGATGGCTGGGCTGGAGGGGCGGACGGCACCGGATTCGAGCGGGAGCGGCAGGTGATTGTGGACTGCATACTTGGCCAGAAGGTGAAGAACGTGGTGTTCCTGGCTGGGGATGTGCACTATGTACAGGCGAATGCATACGATCCGAATGGTGACGGGATCGCCGACTTCCATGAGTTTATCGCTGGTCCGTTGTCTGCCGTGCCTGGCAGACTAACGCCGGCGAGTGCTGCGTTACGCCCGACCACGTTGATGAACGATGGCGGGTATATGAATGTTGGGGTGATTCGAGTCACGGAGTCCTCATTCGATGTGACGATCCTCGACGAGGCCGGCGCCACGCGGTTTTCCCATCATCTGCCTGCCAAGTAGCCGACGTCTTCTACGAAAATCCTCTTGAAGTCTGGATGGGTGGCCAGTTACGGTACAGACTCGTTGCGCGCGTGCGCGAGGCTGGGATGAGGTGGGCGATGCTGTTGCATGGATTTCCCTGCTGGGCGCCCTGATGGGGCTGTCCGCCTATGGCCTGATTCAGGGTGGGGTCTGGAGTGAACTGAACGCGGGATCCCTCGCATTGAACATTGTCGGGTCGTTGCTGATAGGGATCGTCGCGATTGAGGATCAGCGGGTGGGATTCATTTTCGTGGAGTGTGCCTGGGCAGGCCTGGGATTGGTCGGCGTCGCCAGAGCGGTGAAGGCTCGGCGTACGGCGAATTAATAGGGTTCGGATGAAAGGATGATACAGATGGCAGGATTGATGTCGGCAGATGAGATTTTCGAACAGGCTCACAATGCCGCTGCGGCGGCGACGGGGCTCGACGATAAGCCCATGCAGATCGATTACCCGGCGCTAAAGGAGAAGATCCGAGCGGCCTTGAGCGATCGGAAAGTCGTGCGGTGCCACATCAACAAGTTTTTGCCGGAGGGCTACGAAGATCAGGGGCGCTTCAATCTGGTGTTGCTCACTGCCGGCAACGTCGTGTTCGACATGGTCATCGGCGATTCGTATTTTCGCTACGACGTGGTATCGGTCGGTCAGCTGGACAAAGTGCAGCTGATCGATGCGATGTGGGACAACAAAGAAAAGCGCAAGGAAGAACCGTTTCTGAGCCTTCGTCTGATGCATGCCGAAGAGGCACATGTGTTGTTGGCGCTTGAAGACGATGAACGGAAGAGTCTGCTGGCGTTCGCCAGTGCGGTGTCATCCGTCAGGAATCCGGAAAAGTAACGTAGAAGGCTGCTCAAAAAGACCAGACTTCTCACCCGCCCAGCCCTGGCACGTCGAGACGCGCCTTGTCCCAAGCAAGGCCGCAGCGAGTGAAGGCCCGAGGCGTACCATTTCCACCCGCCCAACCCCGAGCTGTCGGAACAGCTCTTTCCCCTGGTGGGGTACGTTGAGGGTCTGAACGATGCGAGAACGAAGCTGGCGGGATTTTTCAGCAGTCTGAGGGATCAAGTGCGATGGTAGAAGGGAAGCGCCTGCACCGTTGCGTCGTGACGTGCGCCGTCGATTTCGATGGTGAGGTGAGTGCCGGGGGCTGAAAAGTCCCGGAGTGGAAATGCGAGGGCAATAGGAGTGTTTAGCTGTGGGGAGTCCGTGGCGCTGCTGAGCCAGCCGACTTCCCGGTCTCCGTTAAATAACTTGGCGCCTCTCGGTGGGATGATCCTGCCATTCATGACCAGCCCAACCAATTTTCGCCGTACGTTGCCGTAGGTGTCCATTCTGGCCACGACTTCTTGTCCGGGATAACAGCCCTTATTCAAGCTGAACGCTTTTCCTTCCAGATTCGCTTCCGGTGGGACAATTTCCTCGTTCAGATCTGGGCCAGCCTTCGGCAGCCCTGCTTCAATGCGGAGCGCTTCACGGGCCTGACCGCCGATCGCCTTGATGCTGTATGTCGCACCGGCCTCCATGAGCCGTTCCCAGGCTGTGTGGATGACATCTGCGGGCAGTAATACTTCGAGGTCGATCTCTCCGGTTTCTTCTGTGCGTAGGACGAGCGCGGTCTGGCCGCCGATTTTGGCTGTAATGGCGGTCACCGGTTTGAGGTCGCTCATTTCAACGCCGAAGGCGGCGCTGACAGTCGCACAGGCCTTGGGCCCACTGACAAGCAAGAGACCCCAGGACTCCGCACAGTTTTCGATCTTCGCGTTGATGCCGTAGAGAAGAAACTTTCGGAGGGCGAGGAAGGTGGCGTCGCCGACCTCGCCGACATCTTCCACCCAGACACTGTCGGGCAGGGTATAGACTCGAAAGTAACCGAGCATCTTGCCCTTATGTGTAAGGAAGCTCGAATAGCATCCCTGTCCAGGTTGGAGCGGGAGGATGTCGTTGCTGATAAGGCTCTGCAACCATTTCACGCGATCGTCGCCGGTGACGCGGCTCTTGCCTCGGTGCGAAAGATCTGAGAGTCCGACGGCCTGGCGCACGGCCTGATATTCCTCGACCCACGTGCCATAGTGAGCGGGCATGTCCCACCCGGCGACCTCCTCGAAAGTTGCGCCAAGCTTCGTGTGATGTTCGTGAAGGCGTGACTGCTTCATGTGTGGTTCCCTGCCACCTCCTCGACCAGATCTTTCAATCGTGAAGAGAACTCATTGCGCGAGACGATTTTAGTCACGCCCAGCGCTTTGGCTCGGTGAAACGTATCGACTTCTTCGTGATTCGCGAAAGCGAGGATGGGAATGGTCTTCAATCGCGCGTCGGCTGCAAGCGTTTCCAGGGTTTGAAAGGCGTTGAGCCTTTCATCGTTCATGTCCAAAATGAATGCGGATGGGATTGCGCCAGAGGTTTTCTCGACGATGTCCTGTTGTGTGCGAGCCCGCTCGAACCGGTAACCCTTCGCCATCAGGGCGTCGCGGACCTTGGTATAAAAAAAGATGTCGGTGACGGCGACGAGAATGGTCTTTTGGTCTGTCTTGTCTATTCGGTCTGTCTGGTCAGAATTCGTTGTCATAGGTGAGTCCGCCTTCGCATTAGCGTGAATGGGTTGTCATTATTTCCGAACGGGACAGACCAGAAAGACCATATAGACCTGATCAGTTCAACGAACTGATCAGCCGTCCCAGTGCTTTTTTGGCCAAGTCGTAACTGGGATTGAGGGCCAGGGCTTTCTTGTAGGAATCAATCGCCTCGGTCCATTCGCCTTTGCGCTCGTGGACTCGACCCAGGTTGAGATGGGGGAAGGCCGGGCTTTCATAGCGTCTTGCCTGCAGGGCTTTTTGAAACCAGGTCATTGCTTCATCAAGTTCGCCCTTTTCGATCAGATAGGCCCCGATGTCATTATAGGGATTGCCAAAATCTGGGTCCTGCTCGATCGCTTTGTGACATTCCTCGATCGCATCGTCTAGCCGTCCCATGAAGCTGTAGGTCCAGCCAAGGAAGGTATAGGCCTCGGCAGTTGGATGCGTTTCAATCGATTGCTTGTAGAGCGTCACGGCCTCTTCCAGTTCGCGCTTCATCTGGCATTCATAGGCCTGGGTGAAGAGTTGCCACGCCTCGCGTTTGTCCTCTTCGTGGCCGTCGCCTTGTCTGAGAAAATCCTGTATATCCATAACAACACAAAGAGCGAATGGCTTATGGCCAATGGCGTATAGCAGGGACAAAGAAATCCGGAATTGTCCGGTGCCATAGGCTATAAGCCATATGCCATAGGCTCCCTCCTGCTATTCCTGTTTCAGTTTCTTCTTGATCAGCTCCGCGCCGTAGCGCCCTGAGAGCAACATTGAGCCGAACGCCGGTCCCATGCGCGGGGTGCCGTAGACTGCCGCGACGGCCAATCCGATCACGAAACAGTTGGGGTAGACCTCGCCGGTTCGGTCCATGATTTCCTGTTCCGATTGCGCGACCCACATGCCGCCGTTGCCGGGCACGGCTTTGTAGAGATTGCGTTTGTGCAAGAGCTCCACGACGACGGCATCGTGGCCCGTCGCATCCACCACGATCTTGCTTTCGAGGGCGATGGGGTCCACGTGGATCATGTCATGGCCGGCCATTTCGGCCGTCGTGTTGTTGACCACCACGCCTTCGAGCACGCCGTCGTGACGAAGCACTAAGTCGAGGACTCGCGTGAGGTTCATGATCTTGGCGCCGCCTCTGTATGCCGCAGCAATCAGAGCACCGGTGGCGTGCGGAGGATCGACCATGTACATGCCCTCACATTCCGTGATCTTTTTGCAGGGCACACCGATCTCTTCGAGAATCTCGTTGGCCGGCGCGCAGATCGTGGCTTTGTTCATGAGATAACCGCCCGACCAAAAGCCGCCGCCAAGGGCAAGGCTTTGTTCGACGATGACCGTCCGAAATCCCATCACAGCCAGATCATGGGCGCAGATCAACCCGGAAGGCCCGGCGCCGACAATGATCACATCGCTCTCGATCAGTTGATCGAACTCTTTGTAGTATTCACGCGCGATGTGACGCGTGATATCTCGCTCTCGAAGTGGCGCTGGCTTTGGCTTTGCCATACTGTATTTCTCCCCGACGGCTGCTGGAAATGGTTTCCGGCTTCGTTCTCGTCTCCACCAAATCCTCAACGTACCCCAGAGGGTACGCCTCCGGTTTGGTCTCGCCTGCGGCCTTGCCGGAGAACCATTTTGAGCAGCCTTATCGATAAATCTCGGAGCCGGTCTTTTTAAACTCTTCCGATTTTTCCTTCATGCCGATTTGAATCGCTGTCTGCTCATCCACCTGTAATTGTGCGGCATAGTCGCGGACATCCTGCGTGATCTTCATCGAGCAGAAATGAGGGCCGCACATGGAGCAGAAGTGCGAGACCTTGGCGGCATTGTCCGGCAAGGTCTCGTCGTGGAAAAGCTTTGCCGTGTCCGGGTCGAGCGACAGATTGAATTGGTCTTCCCAGCGAAACTCGAATCGGGCCTTGGAAAGCGCATTATCTCTGATCTGCGCGCCTGGGTGGCCCTTGGCGAGGTCCGCTGCGTGGGCGGCGATCTTGTAGGTAATGACCCCGGTCTTCACATCTTCGCGGTCGGGGAGGCCCAGATGTTCCTTGGGCGTCACATAGCAGAGCATCGCACAGCCGAACCACCCGATCATGGCTGCGCCGATGCCGGAGGTGATGTGGTCGTACCCCGGTGCAATGTCGGTCGTGAGCGGTCCTAACGTGTAGAAGGGCGCTTCCTGGCAGGCCTTCAATTGTTTTTCCATATTGACCTGAATCATGTGCATGGGGACGTGGCCTGGTCCTTCAATCATGACCTGCACGTCGTGGCGCCAGGCAATCGTGGTGAGTTCTCCCAAGGTGTCTAGCTCCGCGAATTGTGCCTCATCGTTGGCATCGGCGATGGAGCCTGGGCGCAACCCGTCGCCCAAGCTGAACGACACGTCGTAGGCCTTCATGATCTCGCAGATCTCTTCGAAGTGTGTGTAGGTGAAGTTTTCTTGATGATGAGCCAAACACCATTTCGCATGGATCGCTCCGCCGCGGGACACGATGCCGGTCATACGTTTGGCAGTCATCGGCACATAGGCCAAGCGTACACCGGCGTGGATGGTGAAATAGTCCACGCCTTGCTCGGCCTGCTCAATCAATGTGTCGCGATAGATCTCCCAGGTCAGGTCTTCGGCCTTGCCTCCGACTTTTTCGAGGGCCTGGTAGATGGGCACGGTGCCGATGGGCACAGGCGAATTGCGGATGATCCATTCGCGGGTCTCGTGGATGTTCTTGCCGGTGGAGAGGTCCATGACGGTGTCGGCGCCCCATCGAATGGACCAAATCATCTTTTCTACTTCTTCTTCGATGGAGGAGGCGACGGCAGAGTTGCCGATGTTGGAGTTGATTTTCACCAGGAAGTTGCGGCCGATGATCATCGGCTCGCTCTCCGGATGGTTGATATTGGCCGGGATGATCGCGCGGCCTCGGGCGACTTCATCGCGGACAAATTCCGGTGTAATGACGGAGGGGATGCTGGCACCCCACGACTGACCCTGGTGTTGTGTGACTCCGCCGCCGTGCCCGTTCCGTGAGGCCAGTTCGCGCGCCACTTCCCGTGATTGGTTTTCCCGGATCGCAATGAATTCCATTTCCGGTGTGACGATGCCTTGTCGGGCGTAGTGGATCTGGGTCACGTTCATGCCGGGTTTGGCCCGCAGCGGCTTGCGAATGTGTTGAAACCGGAGTGCGTCCAGCTTGGGGTCGTTCGCGCGCAGGCGGCCATACTGTGAGGAAATATCCGCAAGTTGATCGACATCGTTCCTGCCGAGCACCCAATCCCTACGATAGGGAGCCAATCCAGCCTTTGCGTCGATTGTGACGGTCGGGTCTGTGTAGGGACCGGAGGTATCGTAGATCGTGATCGGCTCATTGGCGATGGGTGCGCCCCCGTTCATCGACTTGGTGGTAGTCAGGCTGATTTCTCTCATCGGGACCCGCACGCCGACCTGTTCTCCCTGTACATATACTTTGCGCGAGGAGGGAAAGGGCGTGGTCGTTAAGGCTGATCCGGCGGACGTCTGTTCGTTGTCAGTGGCGGATCCATTGCCGATTGTATGGTCGCTCATGGGAAGATCCTTTCTTCAGGGTGCTGTCCGCGATCAGTCGTCAGGTCATCGCATATATTTCGGAACTGATCGGTGGTGTCTTCCAATAAAAAAACCGCACCGATAACAGGGGGTGCGGCAGAGAGACCAACAGTGTGTGGTTGTTCTCGCTTCCCTACGCTGGTATTACCCAGGTCAGGTTCTGAGGGTCGTCCGTTCCGGTGGACTCTCAGCCGTGTGGCTCCCCTAGCTTCGAGAACGAATCGTATCGCCGACCATCCCGCGTTGTCAACGGGGTATTTGGCCTATCACGATTGCACTGAGTGGAGCATCATCTGCCCAGGACTTCCCTGTAGTGGCTGGTTCATTGATTGTCGGAGCCCCCTCACGTAGAATGCCGACTCACGTTATTTCACCAAGGAAACTATGCAGACCGTCTCGACGCTTCCAAAACCGATCACGGACTACCAGCAACTGCCTGCGGAGGAACTGTTCCGCCGGACGGTTGAGGCGAAACGTGTGCTCGGCGACCGGGTCATGATCCTGGGTCATAACTATCAACGGGATGAAGTCATTGAACATGCAGATTTTCGTGGGGACTCTCTTTTATTGTCGAAGCTGGCAGCCGAGCGGTCAGAGCGGCCCTATATCGTCTTTTGCGGTGTGCACTTTATGGCCGAGACCGCCGACATTCTGAGCCGCTCCAAGCAAACGGTGATCCTCCCTGATATGGCAGCAGGCTGCTCCATGGCGGATATGGCGGCCATCGAGCAGGTCGATCAATGTTGGGAGACGCTGGGCCGCATCCTTCCCGTGGAAGAGACCGTCATGCCGGCGGTCTATGTCAATTCTGCCGCAGTGCTCAAAGCCTTTTGCGGTGAACATGGCGGAATTACCTGTACCTCTTCTAACGCAAAGGCGGTTATAGAATGGTCCTGGGCTAGGCGGGAGAAAATCCTGTTCTTTCCAGATGAGCACTTGGGTCGCAATACGGCGAACAAGATGGGGCTGCCGCGAGAAGAGATGATTGTCTGGGACCCCTATCAGCCCAATGGGGGCAATACGCGGGAGGCGATCTCGCGCGCGAAACTCATTCTGTGGAAAGGCCACTGCAGTGTGCACCAGATGTTTCAACCTGTGCACGTGGACAATTTTCGCAAACAGTATCCAGATGGGAAGGTGATCGTCCATCCCGAGTGTCACGAGGATGTCGTCAATAAGGCAGACCTCTCTGGGTCCACGGAATTGATTATCCGCACAGTGACGGCGGCGCCGGCTGGGACGGCATGGGCGGTGGGAACCGAATTAAATCTGGTGAATCGATTGAAGCGTGATCTTACCGACAAGAAGGTCTTCTTTCTCTCCTCCACGGTCTGCCAGTGCGCGACGATGTTCCGGATCGACGGAGCGCATCTCTGTTGGGCGATGGAGAACCTCGCTGACGGCCACGTGGTGAACCATATCGTCGTACCGGACGATGAGAAACATTGGGCGAAGGTGGCGCTGGACCGCATGATGTCCGTCAGCTGACCTCAATTTTGAATTGTGAATGCTGAATGTTGAATTTCAGATTCAACCAGACTCATCATTCATCATTCATCATTCATCATTCATCATTCATCATTCATCATTCATCATTCATCATTCATCATTCATCATTCATCATTCATCATTCATCATTCATCATTCATCATTCATCATTCATCATTCATCATTCATCATTCATCATTCATCATTCATCATTCAGCGCAATGGATTACAAGGCCACGCTCAATTTGCCAAAAACAGATTTTCCCATGAAGGCGAATTTGCCGCAGCGGGAGCCTGAAGTCCTGGCCTCGTGGGAGAAGGAACGGTTGTACGAACAAATTCAAGAGGCAGGGAAGGGCCGGCCTCTGTATATCTTGCACGATGGGCCTCCCTACGCCAATGGCCGGATCCATATCGGTCACGCGCTGAACAAGATCCTCAAGGACATCATCGTCAAATCGAAGACGATGGCGGGCTATCAGGTGCCCTATGTGCCGGGGTGGGATTGCCATGGCCTGCCGATCGAACATCAAGTTCTCAAGGAACTCGGCGACAAAAAAAAGACGCTCGATGCTCCGGCGATCCGAAGACTATGCCGGGAGTATGCGGAGAAGTTTTATGCGATTCAGCGGGAGGAGTTTCAGCGGCTCGGTATCTTGGGCGATTGGCAGCATCCCTATCTCACGATGAATCCCGGCTATGAAGCCACAATCATTCGTGAGTTCGGTAAATTCGTGGAGCGGGGTGGTGTCTATAAGGGGCTGAAGCCGGTGCTCTGGTGCACGGCGGATCAAACCGCGCTTGCTGAAGCAGAAGTCGAATACGAAGATCATACCTCTCCTTCGATCTATGTGAAGTTTCCGTTGGTCACGTCGCCCACGGTACTCAGTCACACATTTCCCGGCATTGCGTTTCCTGTCGGCATCAAGTTGGTTTCGGTCGTGATCTGGACGACCACGCCATGGACGCTCCCGGCCAATCAAGCGGTCTGTCTCCATCGCGAGATTGATTATGCGTTTGTCCAGGTCGGCGATGAGGTGCTGATCGTGGCGGAGAAGCTTCTTGATCACGTGTCGAAGGCCTGCAAGCTCGAAGGAGCGAGCCTGTTGGGGGTGAAGAAAGGGCGCGAAGGATTCGAAGGGATTGAGACGCAACGGCCCCTGACCACCGGCCTGTCGCCGATTTTACTTGGGGACTTTGTGACGCTCGATCAGGGAACCGGCTGTGTCCATATTGCGCCGGGGCACGGCATGGAAGACTACATCCTCGTCCTTGAGCACAATGCCACTGCGTCATCGGGAGAAAAGTTGGAGATTCTGGCGCCGGTCGACAACGGCGGGCGCTTTACCGAGATCGTGAAGGAATTTGCGGGCCAGCATGTCTTGAAGGCGAATCCGAAGATTGTAGAGTTTCTGCAAGCCAATGGACGGTTGCTGGGCCAGGGGTTGTTGAACCATTCCTATCCGCACTGTTGGCGCTGCAAGAATCCCGTCATCTTTCGCGCCACTGAACAGTGGTTCGTGTCGATGGAGACGAACGAGCTTCGGGAAGAGGCGTTGGCGGAGATCGAACGGGTCCAGTGGATTCCAGCCTACGGCCGCGATCGGATCAACGGGATGATCGAGAACCGGCCAGATTGGTGTTTGTCGCGACAACGTGTGTGGGGCGTGCCGATCCCTGGTTTCACTTGTATCGGGTGCCGGTCTGTGCTGGCCGATCCGACCGTCATCGAGCATCTGGCGACGCTGATGGAATCCAAAGGAGCCGATGTGTGGTTCGAGCAATCGGCTGCCGATCTGTTGCCCAAGGGCACAATCTGTCCGAAGTGCAGCGGGACGGACTTCGAGAAGGAGCGGGACATTCTCGACGTGTGGTTCGAGTCGGGTGTCAGTTATGCCGCGGTCTTGAAAGCACGGAAGTGGTGGCCGGCCGATCTCTACCTCGAAGGGTCTGATCAGCATCGAGGTTGGTTCCACAGTGCCTTGCTGGCCGGTGTCGTCACGGATCATCGCGCGCCATATAAGGCAGTCCTCACCCACGGATTTGTTCTCGATGGGCAGGGCAAGAAGATGTCGAAGTCGGCCGGGAACGTCGTCGCGCCGCAGGATGTGATCAAGCAATCAGGCGCAGAAATCCTGCGTCTGTGGGTGTCGGCGCAAGATTATCGCGACGATCTCAGGATTTCTCCGGAAATCCTGACTCATATGATCGAGGCCTATCGAAAGATCCGCAATACCTGCCGCTTCTTGTTGAGTAATCTGTACGACTTCGATCCGGAGAAGGACCGCATCCCCTATGAGCAGTTGCCTGAATTGGACCGGTGGGCGCTGCATCGGCTCAGCGAACTGATCCTTCGGGTCAGGAAATCCTATGAGGAATTTGAGTTTCACACGATTTTTCACGCGCTCAACAACTTCTGCTCGGTGGATCTGAGTTCCGTCTACCTCGATATTCTCAAGGATCGCCTCTATACGTTTCGTGCCGATTCGCCCTTGCGTCGCGGATCACAGACAGTGCTCTTCGAGATCGTCGTCGCCATGACGAAGTTGATGGCCCCGGTGTTGAGCTTTACGGCAGAAGAGATCTGGCGGACCCTGGCGACTCAGCCTGGTGGCCGCCAAGGTGTGAGCAGCGTCCATCTGAGCACATTCCCGGAGGTTCAACCTCAATGGAAAAATGTCGCGCTGGCCCAGCGTTGGGAGCGGCTCTTGGGCTACCGCACGCAGGTGCAGGGTGTGTTGGAGGGAAGTCGGCGGGATAAAACGATTGGATCATCGTTGGAGGCGACGGTAGAACTTCGAGCCGATGCTGACACTTACGAGTTTCTGCAGCCCTATCAGAAGGACTTGACCACACTCTTCATCGTCTCTCAGGTGAAATTGATCGCCAGTGGCGAGGTTACGGGCGCGCTGGCGATTGCGGCGGAGAAGTCTTCCTTCGAAAAATGCGAGCGTTGCTGGAACTATCGAGAGGCGGTTGGGAAAGACGCCACCCATCCGACGCTCTGCGAGCGTTGTGTGGAGGCGGTGCAGTGATGAGCGGGCCTGTTCGCTATCTACTCCTGGCGTTGCTCGCCGGCGCGATCGTGGCGATCGATCAGGCCACGAAGCTGTCCATTATGGAGTCGATGCGGCTAAATGAGTCCATTCCGATCGTTCCCAATCTCTTCAGCCTGACCTATATCCGTAATCCCGGCGCGGCCTTTGGGTTGCTGGCCGGCAGCAGCAATGCCTTTCGCATGGTGTTCTTCGGGGTCACGTCGCTGTTTGCACTCGCTCTACTGGGGACGATTCTCTTCCGGTTACCGGAGAAAGATTGGATGGGGCAGCTGAGTATTGCCGGAATTCTTGGAGGGGCGGTCGGAAACTTGATCGATCGATTACGGTACGGCGAGGTGATCGATTTTCTCGATGTCTATGTGGACTCGTACCATTGGCCGGCCTTCAACGTTGCCGATTCGGCAATCAGCGTAGGGGTCGTCTTCTTGATCATCCATTTTGCGTTTGAGAAGAAAGACGCGCCTCTCCTCCCACACGAGTCCCCACCCGCTTCTTAAGCGCGAGATGGGCACGTTTAGCGCGACTGGCGCGATGCGTAAGCCTGATTCCCCTAGTCTCGCTTGTCCCGCCAGTCTCGCGCGCTACGTCGAGAGGGTGATGATGAACCCGCCTTGCTCTCGGAATTGGCGCTGCTGCTCCGGCGAAAACATCACGAGCGGTTCAGTGTGGCAGAACTGACATTCTTTTACTGTCACCGGTACGTCGCCTTCCCCAATGCCGGCCAGATGCTGTTTGGCCAGCGTCAGCGCTGTCGCCTCATCCGTCGTCATCACGTCGAAATGGAGCAGCCGCTTCGTACCCTTCACCCACGTGTCGAAGACATGGACCGTATCGGATTGAGATTGAGCCATCGTGAGATAACCTCCTTTGTCGTGCGTCGAAAAAATAGCAATACGATCAGGCTGATTACTTTTCCAGTCATGAGGCTCACACAAGACCGATTACTGGGCACAAGCGATTGTAGAATAACTGAAATCCTACGTACCTGTCCAATTACCCGCTGACATTGTGCCGGCAGTGCGGGAGTAAAAAACAGGTGTATGGGAAACTTAATGGTCTGCACGGTTGGGCAATAGGCAAACATTGGCAGGATGCTCAAAAAGGCCGTCCAGCAAGGCCGCAGGCGAGTCGAACCCGGAGGCGTACCCTCAGGGGTACGTTGAGGATTTCGATGAGACAAGAACGAAGCTGGCGGGCTTTTTCAGCATCCTGCTAAAAGCCGAAGATATAGAAGACGGCGATGCCCATGAGGATGCGGTAGTAGGCAAACGGTCGGAGTGTATGGCGTTTCACAAATGTGAGAAAGGCCGCGATCACAATCCAGGCGACGATGAACGACACGAGCATCCCGATCCCGAGTGCGAAATAATCATCTGGTTGAAAGACGTCTCGAGATTTCCACATTTGATAGCAGGTCGCGACAATGAGGGTTGGGAGGGCAAGAAAAAAAGAGTACTCTGTCGCGACTTTCCGGTCCAATCCTCTCAAGAGCCCTCCGATGATCGTGGAGCCGGATCGGGACATGCCGGGGAGTAATGAGGCGCACTGAGCCACGCCGATCCAGAATGCTGATGGCAGGCTCACCTGTTCGAGCTGGTGGATCCGCGCCCGGTCACGCCGCGCTTCGACGGCGAGAATAATCAGGCCTCCGACGATGGACGAGGTCGCCACAGTTTGAGGCGTGAAGAGATGGCTTTTGATCCAGCTATGGGTCAGGAATCCGATCCCGGCTGCCGGCAAGAAGGCGAGGCCGAGTCCGATGAGAAACCAGAGGTTCTGGTGTGTGGCCCAGGAGGTTTTTAGGACTGTCGACCATGGGGTCGCCCCACGTGTTCGGATCATCGTGGAGACGCTCTGTTGCTCCCGGCAGGCCTGCCCGATCATCGACACGAGTTTGCGTCGTTCATAGGCGATGACAGCCAGGATGGCGCCGAGTTGGATCGAAATCTCGGCACTGGCTGCGAGGTCTCCCTCGAATCCTAGCACGTGGCCGACGAGAATGAGGTGGCCGGTCGACGAGACGGGCAGAAACTCTGTGAGTCCCTCCACGATACCCAAGATCGTGGCGAGACCAGGACCCCACTCATTCATGCAATATCTTTCTGAGATAGATTGTGCCCAGATGGCGAGTCTCAGGCATATTCACAAAGTAGTGGCAGCCCGTCAAGCACGTAGATCAATCGCTCTCGTCTCTCACAATGATTTCTGAGGGCAGAGGACCTGCAAATCTGTTGACAAAATGAGGGGCTTGGCATACACACAACAGTGTACGTCTCAGGTGTCGTCCGGCCCTCTCCTAATCCGTTAGGTTTATTGTTGGGTGAAGAGTGGGGGCCGATATCGGTTGTAGATACCACGCGCAGTGGAGGGGGTGCACGCATGAAGTCAGGATGGATGGCGGCGATCATGATGATCGGCGCAGTCACAATGGTTGGCTGTGTCAGTCAAACGAAGTATGAAGAGGCGATGGGCGACGTCGATTCGGCCAAGTCCGAGTTGGCTCTGGCCCGCGCCCAAAAGAATGTCTTGGAGCAGCAAGTCAAGACGCTCAAGGATCTCAATGTGAAGTTCGGGAGTGAAGCCCAGCTCGCCCAGGGCGAGCTGGAACGCATTCAACATAGCCGTGACAAGGAACGTGGCAGTATTGAGGATCAGACCCAGGAGCTCAACGCTCATATCAGGCAACTCTCTGCCCAGAATCGGGCGCTGCGCAATGAATACAAGGATATGAAGCAGCAGAATGACACGCTCAAATCTCTGGTGGCGCGCTATCAAAAGGAGTTGAAAGATCAGTCACGCGCTGTGGCAGGGGCTCCGGCGCCTTCCGTGCCGTCCGTAAGTCCTGCTCCCTCAGCGGTGTCTGTTCCTCCGGCGATGAAGGGCGCGCAGCCCATGCCTTCCACCATGAATGTCAATAAGGCATCTGCCGGCGATATGGTGCTTGCGCTCGGTCTCTCTAAGGATGTGGCGGAACGTATTGTGACGAATCGTCCGTACCGGGTGAAGGGCGAGTTGGTCGCCAAGAATGTGTTGCCCAGGGAAACCTTCGATTCGATCAAGGACCGTATCAGCGTCAGCCCCTAATCGGCACCATAGTCCGAGGAGTCTGGCAGGCCGTCCGCCGATAAGCGGACGGCCTGTTCGTTTTTCTAACAGGATGCTGGGAAAAGCCGCCGGCATCGTTTTCGCCTCGCTCCCAAAGACCGTGAAACGTGAGGCGTGAAACGTGAAACGTGAAACGAGGGTCAGCCTCTGAGCGGCGGCCTTGCCTGTGGAACGGCGCCTCCTTGGGCAACAAGCCTGTCTTGGCAGGCTCAGAGCGGGAGGGTGAACTAGCCGCCAGGGTTGGGCGGGTGAGACGTCTGGCCCATTTGAGCATCCTGCGGGGCTGGGTCCTCTTGTCCCAGACGGACTGGCCATTTACGCTCTGCGATGCCGGAAAGGTTTTTTCACAATCTGCTAGTACCGAATGGAAGCTGTGTCGGCCAGGTGATTCCCCGCAGCCTTGTTGATACAATGTTCTCTACGTAGGCGAGGGAATTGGAGAACGAGTCGATGCGTCGTGTCATGCTGATCATGAGTGTCCTGGCCGTTGGATTAGCGATAGGAGGTTACGTCTTCTTCAACGGGGAGCGTAAAGCCCCGGTTCGCTATCGGAGTGCCGAGGTCGAGCGAGGTTCCGTCATTTCGCTCGTGACCGCGACGGGCATGATCAATCCTGTCGTGTCGGTTCAGGTCGGGACGCAGGTCTCCGGCATGATTAAGAGCCTGCATGCCGACTTTAATTCGGTGGTCAAAGCCGGCGATATTGTGGCGACCATCGATCCGGAACCGTTCAGGGCTCGTCGCGATCAAGCTGTCGGCAATCTTGAAATGTCGAAAGCGAATATCGCAAGAGCCAAAATCGATTTGGCTCAACGCAAGCGCGAACTGGACCGGGTGAAATCGTTGGTGGCGCAAGAGTTTGTCTCGCAAAGCGACGTCGATGTCGCCACGTCGAATTTCCAGTCGGCTGAGGCACAGGTGAACGTGGCGAGGGCGCAAGTGAAGCAGACCGAGGCGGCGTTGAATGCGGTAGAGTTAGACTTGAAGTATACAGTCATTCGCTCGCCGGTGAACGGGATTGTGGTCGCCAGAAACGTAGAGGTCGGTCAAACGATTGCGGCCAGTTTTGCCACACCGAACCTCTTCTTGATCGCGCTCGATTTGACGAAGATGCAAGTCGACACCAATGTCAGTGAGTCGGACATCGGGGGGATCACCGAAGGGAAAGAGGCCACCTTCACGGTCGATGCCTATCCAGGCCATCAATTTGCCGGCACGATTCGTCAGGTCCGTCTTGCTCCGATCAATGTGCAAAACGTGGTGACTTATAACGTGGTGGTCAACGTCGACAATCAGGATCTCCGCCTGAAGCCAGGGATGACCGCAAACGTCTCCATTGTTGTGGCTCAAAAAGAAGCCGTGCTCAAAGTCCCGAATGCCGCGTTGCGCTTTACCCCCCCGACATCGGGACCGGCTGATCGTTCCGCCACCGGAGGTAAACCGGTCAAAGAGAAGGGGGCAGAGCAGGCGGCAGGAGTCGGCAGGGGAACCAGTGTGCCGAGCCGCAAAGTCTGGAGACAGGGACCCTCCGGGGAACTCGAGCCCATTCATGTCCAAACGGGCATTTCTGATGGTGTGGGGACAGAGATTGTGTCGGAAGAGTTGTCTGAAGGCGCGCTGGTCGTTGTGGGCATTGAACGACCGAAAGGCGAAAGGGGAGGAGGTGATCTCCCTCCTGGATTTGGGAGCGGCGGGCAGCGGGGCTCCTCTGCTCGCAACCGTGGAATGTAATATGTGTGAAGCCTATCTCGTGAAGCGTCGCTCGCGACAAGAACTCGCAGGTCCCGCCACATCCATCGTCATACACGTTCTGTCCTTTTCACACGCGTCACGCATCACGCTTCATGAGATACGACGATGAGCGCGCTCATCCAGTGCGAAGATGTGTGGAAGATCTATCGGGTCGGCGATGTGGAAGTCCAAGCCTTGCGTGGCTTGAGCCTCACGATTGAACAGGGTGAGTTCGTGGCTATCATGGGGTCTTCAGGCTCCGGCAAGTCTACCCTGATGAATATTCTTGGCTGTCTCGACCAACCGACGAGGGGGCGCTATCGGTTGAACGGGCTAGAGGTGGATAACTTAAGGCCCGATCAGTTGGCCGGGATTCGGAATCAGCAGATCGGGTTCGTCTTTCAGAGCTTTAATCTCATCCCCAGGACCAGCGCGCTTGAAAATGCGCAGCTTCCGCTGTTCTACCGAGGGCTCTCGCTGAAAGAGCAACGGGCACAGGCTGCTGCGGCATTAGGACGGGTGGGGCTGCAGGGCAGAGAGCATCATTATCCCACCCAGTTGTCTGGAGGGCAGCAACAGCGCGTCGCCATCGCACGGGCGCTGGTCACATCGCCTTCGTTGCTCCTGGCCGACGAGCCGACCGGCAACCTCGATACCCAGTCGAGCCAGGAAATCATGAGAATCCTAGAAGCGCTGAATCGCGATGAAGGGATTACGATCATCTTGGTCACGCACGAGGTGGATGTTGCGGCCTATGCCGCACGAGAGATTGTGATCAAGGACGGGCAAATCTTAACGGATCGCCAGACCAAGGCGCGGCCGATGCTCAGCCCGGTTGAGGCTTAAGCCCGCATTATCCATGAACGCTTCTGCTACAATCGCCGATCCGCTGCTGCGACGAGCCCTCGGCCAGCGGGCTCGCCCCTCGGCCCCTCACCGTACTGCACGAGTACGCCTCAGGGCCTCACGGCTCCGCGCGCTGGTCTCGCGACGCGGCTCCGCGATTTCGCGACGAACCGTTATGAATAATGAGGGCTAGATGTCGGCGTTTGTGTGGCTCACCATTCTGACCGCGCTACGGGTCTTGGCTCGAAATCGGATGCGTGCCGGTCTCACGATGCTGGGGATTGTCATCGGTGTGGCGGCGGTCATTGCGATGGTCAGTATCGGTGAGGGCGCCAAACGGGCGGTGCAAGCGCAGATTGCGACGATGGGCACGAATGTCATAGTCATCTTTCCAGGGGTGACCTCTGCGAGCGGCGTTCGAGGCAGTCAGGGGAGCGCCGTGACGCTGACGGTGTCCGACGCATTGGATCTGAAAAAACGTATCCCCTTACTGGTCGATACCGGATGGGCGAAGCGCGATGTCATGCAAACCGTCTATGGGAACCGGAACTGGAACGGACCGATTAACGGCATCTCGCCGAGTTACCTCACGATTCGAGACTGGTCCTTTACGAGTGGAGGTCCCTTTACTCAGACGGATGTGGAAAGCGCCGCCCGAGTCGCGCTCATCGGCCAAACGATCGTGGGGAATCTGTTCGAGCCAGGTGAAGAGCCGGTGGGGGCAGTGATTCGCATTAAGAACGTGCCGTTTCGTGTCATTGGAGTCCTTGCGCCGAAAGGCCAGTCGTCACAAGGGTCCGACCAAGACGACGTGATTTTCATCCCCTTCAGCACGGCGGAACGGAAAGTATTCGGCACGTCGTTTATCGGGTCCGTCGGGGCGATGTTCGGCTCGACCGATGAAGTTGAGGATTTGCCGATGGCGGCCGAGCAGATTCGAGAGGTCTTGCGGGCACGACACCGGCTTCAGACGGAGCAGGAGGACGATTTCACGATCCGGACACAAGTCGATATCGGGAAAGTCCAAGAGGGCACCAGTGAAACTTTGACGATGATGTTGTTCGCCATTGCCTCCGTATCTTTGTTGGTCGGCGGGATCGGCATCATGAATATCTTGCTCGTGTCCGTGACGGAACGGACGAGAGAGATCGGAGTCCGCATGGCGGTGGGAGCCAAGCGCCACCATATCATGATGCAGTTCCTGATCGAGGCCATGACCTTGAGCCTGGTGGGGGGCGCGTTGGGTATCGTCCTTGGGGTGACCGGGGCGAAGTTGACGACGCTGATTGCCGGCTGGCCGACCATTATCTCCGGCAACGTCATCATGCTCGCGTTCTTCTTCTCACTCGTGGTCGGCCTCTTCTTCGGACTGTACCCTGCCAACAAGGCCGCTCGCCTCAATCCTATCGAAGCACTCCGGTACGAATAAGTGCGGATCTGTGAGTGAAGATCCGGTGACGTATGTCCGGCACGGGATATCAGACGGCTGCAAGAAAACCGTTTCAGCCCAGCAGAACTTCGAAGGTATGCGCGTCTGGGACACGTTCGGTCTGTCCGGTTTATCCCGATCGTGTAGTTCAATCAAATAAACAGGATCAACCAAACAAATCGAATAACCGTTTCTTACGCTGCGCGACTCGCGCCCCATGATTCTGATGGGATCACACATTTAATGGAGCGTAGAGGAGGGTGATCCTGAACGGAGAGATCCACCGTAAGAGGATGTCTGTATGGGCCTCCTGTCTCGTCATAGGTTAATGCGACGATCGGTTGATGCAGGGTGGCGGGATTAATCGTGGTGATCATTCCTCGTTCTTTCGTATTGAGTTCTACGAAGCTATAGACAGGATAGATACCAATCAATTTGATGAACAGGGACGCGAGACCAAGATCGAGACGACCGAATGTTCCTTCTTGGTATAGTTGTTGAATTGCCACGTGAGAAGGCAGCGGTCGGAGTCCTCCGAATCCTGTCAACAGCTCATCGTATCGATCTACGATCATCACAATGCGACTCGCTTCTACTATGGAGCCTGCCGATGTTTCGGCTGGATAGCCTTGCCCGTCGAGTGTGACATGGTGTTCAGCCGCAACTTGGCGAACGGTCAGGGGGAAATGGCCTTGTGCCTCAATGGCAATGGCGCCGAGTCGTGGGTGATGGTGAAAGGCCGCCAGGTCTTCGCCGGAGAGGGGAGTCGCTGTGTGGAACAGATGGCGGGGAAGCTGTAGCAGACCGATGTCATGCAGTAATGCGCCGGTCGCCATCTCGTTGAGTTGCATTGGATTATAGCCGAGAGCTTGACCCATAATCATCGCTAGCGTGCAGACGGCGAGGCTATGGTTGTTGAAGGAGACATCGAGATGCCGTCTATGGCTCATTGCCATGAACGTGGCATGAGTGCTGAGTGTTCGTGAGACGATGATGATTTCCTGTACGACTTCGTTGATCGGTCCTGGTCTTGCGGCACCCGTTTTGCCGATTTCGTCAAAGACGGTCTTGACCGACCGGACCAGTTTGTCACGCATTTCTTGAGCTATCGTGAGTTCCTGGCTCAAGGTGTGGAGTGAGCGGGATGCATCATGGGTTGGGGCTGCTTGGGTAGAGGTGTGTAAGCCGATCGTGTGAAGGGTCTCTTCTGCTATCGGGAAAGGCGTGACGTCGAGCCCTTTGGAAGGGTCGATATCCACGGCGTGGATGTTGAATCGGTGCAAGCGCTCGATTTGCTCGACGGTTCGAACCAGAAACCGGTGTTTCAGAAATGGTGTCCGAAACCACGAGCCGTCGATTCCTGTCACATACATCCCAATTCGGAGTTGATTCAACGGGATACGTTTAGGCATGACAGGTCTATCGATCATGAAACGGGCATAGGGCAAGAATCGACAATCCATTATCGGTTCGCCATGCTCGGACCTGGAGCCCGAGCAGCCTGGATTATTCATGATGGTTCGTCGAGAACATGAGGAGTCTTGTGGACCCGCCGAGGATCGAGGTGTCCTAGCCCGCATGATTCATGAGTACTTCTGCTGCAATCGCCGATTCGCTGCTGCGACAAGCCTTCGGCGGGCAGGCTCGCCGTTCGCTCCCTTAACGTACTGCACGAGTATGTCTCGGGGTCTCACGGCTCCGCGTGCCCGTCTCGCGACGCGACTGCGCGATTTCGCAACGAACTGTCATGAATAATGCGGGCTAGGCTGCGCGACTCGCGCCCCATGATTCTGATGGGATCACACATTTAATGGAGCGTGTGAGAGGCTGGTTCGGCTCGGAAAGATCGACCGTGAGCGGATTTCCGTAGGGGCTGCCTGTCTCGTCGTAGATTAACGCGACAATCGGCTGATGTAGGGTGGCGGGATTAATCGTGGTGATCATTCCTCGTTCTTTCGTATTGAGCTCCACAAAACTGTACACGGGGTAGATGCCGACCAGTGAGATGAACAGCGAGACGAGACGAAGGTCGAGCCGACCGAGCTCTCCATCTTGAAAGAGCTGTTGAATCGCCTTGTGGGAAGACAACGGTCGGAGCCCTCCGAATTCGTTCCGTAGCTCATCGTATCGATCGGCGATCATCGCGATCCGGCTTGCCTCTGCTATTGAGTCTGCCGATATGTCTGGAGGGTAGCCTCGTCCATCCGGTGTGACATGGTGTTCAGCTGCGATTCGGCACACGGCCTGGGGAAACTCTGCTTGCGCCTCGATCATAATGGAGCCGATCTGTGGGTGAAGGCGAAAGGCCCCCAGGTCCTTACCTGAGAGTGGTGCCGATGAGTGCAACAGTTGGAGAGGGAGTTGCAAGTGCCCGACGTCATGCAGTAGCGCGCCGCTCCCCAACTCGCTGAGTTGTATCGGGCCATAGCCGAGCGCTCGACCCATTATCATCGCCAGCATGCACACCGTGAGGCTGTGATCGCTTAAGGAGGGGTCGAAAGATCGCTCCTGGCTTACGGCCCTGAACAGGCTATGAGTACTGCGGGTCCTTGTGACGAGGATCACTTCCTGTACAGTTTCGTGAATAGGTTCTGGGGATATGACCCCGGTTTCTCTAATCCTATCGAAGGCGATCTTCACCGACCGAACCAATCTGTCGCGCGTTTCTTGAGCGATCGCAAGTTCAAGATTCAGTGTGTCGGGTGAGCGGGGTGCATCGGAGGCTGGAGATGCTTGGATGGAGGTCAACGGTCTGATCGCACGAAGGGCGATGTCGGTAATCGGTACAGATGAACGGGGTGCATCAGGGGCTGTGGGTGTTTGGGTGGAGGGGTACAAACTATTCGAATGAAGGAGCTCTTCCGCTATCGGCGCAGGCGTGACGTCGAGTCCTTTGGAGGGGTCGATATCCACGGCTTGAACATTGGACCGCTGCAAGCGCTCGATCTGCTCGACGGTTTGAACGAGAAACCGATGTGTGAGAAAAGGAGTTCGAAGCCACGAGCCGTCGATACCTGCGATATACATTCCAATCCGAAGTTGATGCAGAGGGATCCGCTTAAGCACTCCGTACCTCCCGATCGTGAAGTAGTCATCGCGTGAGAATCGACAATTTCTTATCGGTGCGACAGTCTCGGATCTTGACTCCGAACCGCCCGCATGGTTCTTGATCGATTGTCAGGAGAGTAAGGAGGCTTGTGGCCACGCCGAGGAGTAGGCGCTTCCGCATGGTTCACGAGAACTCGCAACGAAACTGCCGAGGCGCCAAGCGAGACGAGCAGCGAACCTGCCCGCCGTGAGGTGTGTCGCAGCGGCGTATGGGCGGTTGCAGAGGAAATCTTTGTGAATCATGCGGGCTAAGAACTGAGCGCAGGCGTCAACTGTACTTCGATGCGAGGGTTGTCCTTATCGATGTGTTTGTAGAGGTGGGTTTCGACGATGCGGTTGTCGTTGATGCCGAGCCCTTCACAGAGGGCATCCTGTGCAATCTTGAGCCCGCCATCGACGTCTCGGCGTAGGGCCGAGGTAAAGTAGAATCGGATAGATAGGGCAAGCCACTCCGACTGGAGTCGAGCAAGCAGAGAAGCCCGGTGAGCGGACTGCGCCAACTTCAGCCACACGAGTTGCCCGACCTGGGCCTTATAGGCGCGACCAGTCGAAGAGAGTAATCGTCGGCCCTTCACGGTGGCATATTGATGGTTCACGCTGGGAGGCACAGGGAGGGTCACGGTGACAGCATGACTCTCGGTCGGTGGATCCGGGAAGGGGGAGGATGCAGGCATAGGGAACCTCGGAGCCATTCTCGGGTTGATACGCGGTACCGCGGCCTTCTTACCAGGGCTCCGGTAGGAAGTCATACGAACAGCCCGTGGAGAGGAGAGCAGCCGGGGTGGGCGCCGAAACGTAGGCATGCGTGTCAGGTTACAGGAGATTCACGATCTTGGACATGTTCTGCTCGTACCGCTCTTCCGATCTGGCGATAAAGCGACGCCAGTTGCTTGGATTCCAGATCTCCATGCGATGGTACATGCCGACCAGCACGACTTCCTGGTCCTCATCCAACGGAATTAACTTTCTCAGGCGGCTTGGAATGAGGATGCGTCCGGCTTTGTCGAGCTCCGAGGTACCGGCCTCCGATACGATGTGGTGCATGAACAGCCGGCTCTGTTCCTCATCCAACGTGGCCTTCGTCCGTTCGAGGACGTGTTCCCACTCTTTCATGGAGTAGAGGAGCGTCGACTCTTCAGGCCCCTTGATAAAGACGACGGCCTGTCCCCCGGACTCAACCTGTTCACGGATCGGCGAGGGAACGATAAACCGTCCCTTCTCATCGACTTTGCATAAATAGACACCAGCAAACATCAATGAATCCTATTCTTTACGATACGTGCGGCATTCTGGTTCGATCGCGAATCCATCGCTCCAGGTCCGAGCGCACGAAGCGCCATTCTTTTCCAAGCTTGAAGGCGGGAATCTGTCGACCCTGTAAGTAACGGTAGAGGGTGCGTTGAGTGATCTTGAGATAGCGGCAAGTCTCCTCCGCCGTCATCAGCTCGCTCTTGGGCTCTTTGGCCATTGAAGAACCTGGTTCGATAGAGATCCATATGGCTCACGAGGCCTCACTCACTGTTGCCAGGGTAGGCAAACTGGGGCGATCTGTCAAGGGAAAATGTATGACAATGCATGTCACGGTATGTCAGTGACACCTGGTTCTATCGAGTCGGCTTCGTCTGAGTCCATCGCCTCCGAGAGATCGTCCCCGATGTCTTCGCCCATTTCCTCGCCCATCTTTTTCATGAATCGTTCCATACTCTGTGGATCCTGTTCATCGAGGTCCCCCAGATTGCCGGGGTCCGTCAAGGCTTCAAGGCGCGCTTCTTCGGATTTGGGCGAGGCAAACCGAGAGAGGATTCGTTCAACCCTTGCACTCGTACAGTGGGAGCAGGTTGCCGGCGCTTGGTTGGCCAGGCTCAAGACCAGGAGGGTGCTGCGTTTCGTACAGTCGAGGCAGAGATATTCGTACAACGGCATCGATTAGATTCCTATGGAGGTTAGGGACGGCATCGCATACCAGGGGAGGGCCCGCTGTTCTTGGAAAAGCCTGAGGCCTGACGATTTCCAATGTGTTCTGTGCCGAGAGATGGTCTCAGAGGTCTTCCCCGTTTCCTCGCTCATGGTTTTCATGCACCGCACCATGCTCTATGGATCGATGTCATTCAATCCTTTTAAATTATTGAGATCCAAAGACGCATCAAGCCGAGCTCCTTCTGATTTTGGCGAGGCAAATCGAGACAGGATTCGTTCAACCCGCGCACTCGTACAGTGGGAGCAGGTTGCTGACGCTTGGTTGGCCAGGCTCAAGACCAGGAGGGTGCTGCGTTTCTTACAGTCGTGGCAAAGGTATTCGTACAACGGCATCGATTATATTCCCATGGTCGATAGAGGGTGTAGCGCCGGTTCGGCAAACAGGCGATCCGGGACCAAGTCCGTCTCGATGGTTCTGGCCAACGTCAGGGCAAAGACCGGCCCGCTGCCGGCTTTTCGCAGGGCCTTCGCACATTCATTCACTGTGGTCCCGGTGGTGAAGACATCGTCCACGAGGAGGATGCGTGTTCCCGCCAGGTCTTGTGGCCTGCGGACTGAAAATGCATTCCGTAGATTTCGTAACCGTGCCTGTCGCGATAAGGTGGTTTGGGGATCGGTGGCAGCGGTCCTGACAAGATTCGTGGCTGAAACTGGGCGGGACAGGTGATGGCTGAGCTGATCGGCTAACAGCAACGATTGATTAAATTCTCGCGCGCGTAAGCGGGACGGGTGTAAGGGTACAGGGATAATCACGTCGGCGTCGATTCCCTGTGGCAGGGCGCTGATCATCAGGCGTGCAAGTGGCCGTGCCAATGTATGTTTGCCTCGGTACTTAAACGAACAGATGGCGTCCCGCAGGGGCGAGAGATAGGGGAAGAGAGTCCAGGCCCGTTCAAAGTCAGGAGGCTGTTTCTGACAGCGCTGGCATTGATGATTCGGTGTGTAGGTCGTGGCCGCGTGAGAGACAAATGGCTGGTCGCAGCTGGCACATACAGGATGCTGGAGCGGGCGGATGGTGTGCCAGCACGCGGTGCAGAAGAAGGGGACCGGGTCAGTGCTGAGTGAGTGGCCACAGGCGAGGCATTCGACCGGCAAGACAAATCGGAGGGCCTGACGGCACCATCCGATCAGTCGATTCTGTGTGTCTTCACGTACCATCGCAAGGAACGGGTTCCGATTACCCTGTGTGTGTCTTCTTATGTGAATGGGCTGCGCCTGTCAAGGTTGTTGCGCGATAAACGCGTATGATATACGAAGGCAGCAGGATCGTGAAACAGCTCTGCCTGCACGATGGACCGTGACGGGTGATAATGGATGGTGCCTCGCGTGTGTTTGGCCTGGTTCGGTGAACTCGCTTCACCAGACGAACCCATCAAGCCGGATGAACTTGGTTGCCCCGTCCGTCTATACTACAGAATCAGGGTATCGATGGAGAGGTAGATCGCCATGGTGAGATTCGAGCAGGTATCGAAAATTTACGAGCGGGGTGGCGATACCATCACCGGCCTCGATCAGGTCTCTCTCGAAGTGGGGAAAGGGGACTTCTGTGCGTTTATCGGTCCCAGTGGCTGTGGGAAGAGTACGTTACTCAACCTAGTTGGTGGATTGGATGTCCCCACCTCGGGGGATATTCTCCTCGGAGGGCACTCGACTAGTCGATTCACGAGCGACGATTGGACGAGGAGCAGGCGCGAAACAATTGGGATTATCTTCCAAGCATTTCATTTGATTCCGGGGTTGACGGCAGCGGAGAACGTCGCGTTTCCCTTATTGCTGCGTGGGGAGCGAGGGGCTTCGGTCCAAGCCCGCGTCGAGGAGGTGCTCGAGTTGGTCTCGATGACTGGGCGACGACACCATCGCCCCAGCGAGCTTTCGGGTGGGGAGCAACAGCGTGTGGCCATTGCGCGAGCGATCGTGCATCAGCCTCAGATCGTTCTCGCCGATGAACCGACCGGCAATTTGGATTCCCAGCATGGGGCCGAGATCATCGTCCTCCTTCGGTCGCTCGTACAGCACTTTCGCCAAACGGTCTTGTTGGTCACCCATAGTACCGAAGCTGCCGGGGCCGCCGATTATGTCTGGGCCATGAAGGATGGGCGACTCATGACGAGAACGCAGCACGAGCCTGTCACGGTTGTCGCCTAATGGACCTGTCGACCACCATTGCCGGGGTGCGATTTCCCAGTTGTTTCATGAATGCCTCGGGAGCCCTCTGTGTCACGCGTGATGAATTGCTGGCTCTTGGCCGGTCTCATGCCGGGGCCATTGTTACAAAGTCGATGACGGTTGAGCCTCGCGACGGCAATCCGACACCCCGGTACTATGGATTTCCTGGCGGGTCCATCAACTCGATGGGCTTACCGAATCTCGGGTACAAGGCGTACGCCGCGCTTATTCCTGAATTGAAGGGATTCGGAAAGCCGGTTATCGCCAGCGTGGCAGGCCTTTGTGAGGACGATTTTCCCACGATTGCGGCGATCATTAATGCGGCGAAGCCCGATTTGATCGAAGTGAATCTCTCGTGTCCCAACATTCCTGGAAAACCGCAGATTGGCTATGACGCGGAAGCCTCCGAGCGACTGCTGAAGCGGGTTCGCAAGGTCGTCACGGTTCCGATGGGGGTCAAGTTGCCTCCCTATTTCGATCCTGCCCATCACCTGGCGATGGGAGCGGTGATCGCCCGTTGCGGAGTCGATTTTCTCAACCTGATTAACTCGGTCGGCAACGGACTCGTTGTCGATCCGGAGCGCGAGGCGGTCGTCATCAAGCCCAAGGGTGGGTTCGGTGGACTGGGTGGCGCGATGATCAAGCCGGTCGCGCTGGCCAATGTGCGGGCCTTTTGGAAGATCTTTGAAGGGCGCATGCCGATTATCGGAACCGGCGGCGTGGTCAATGGTGTGGATGCCTTTGAACATGTACTGTGTGGCGCCTCGGCCGTGCAGGTCGGGACCCTGTTGGTTGAGGAGGGGGTCGGCGTATTCAGCCGATTAGAAACGGAACTGGCCACTCAGCTTAGCAAGAAGGGCCATACGAAGTTGCAGGACTGCCGGGGGAAGCTAAAGGAATTGTAGCGCTACTTGATCCCGAATGTTTTAGGAAGGAGACCCAGTTGTAGCGACTGTCGGAGTAGTTGCGCGACGTTTCTCACGTTCAACCGTCGCATCAAGTTGAATCGGTGCACTTCGACCGTGCGGACGCTGATCTCCAGCACTTCCGCAATCTCACGGTTCGTGTGCCCGACTGACACCAGACGAAGGATATCATGCTGCCTAGGCGTGAGGAGCTCGGCGTGGATCTCGCTCCGTCGTGGTTGGACTTTTCGGGTTAGAGCAATTTGTGTGCCCATCGATTACCTTTCATCTTCGACTCACGTGAGTCTACCAAGGGTCTGTCTGGCTGTAAATGAAACGACTTATTTGTGCAGGGCTCCGTTACCGGCCCACATGATTCGACTCGTCCTCTCCCCCTCATCCGGTAGGATTCGTTCTGTTCATCACGCATCCAGGCTGTAGATGATTATACCACTTGCTTTGATTCGCGCCCATGCAGTCCAGCGGCCGTTCCGCACCCTGCTCAGCATCGCCGGAGTGGCATTGGGAGTGATGGCCTCCGTGGCCATCGGGACGGCGAACATTCACGTACTCCGCTCCTTTGAGCAAGCGGTCACGACGGTCGCCGGTTCTGCCACATTGGAGATTGCAGGCCATGATCTCGGGGTGGATGAATCCGTCATCACGGCTGTCCGTGCGGTCAAGGGGGTCGTGACTGCTGCTCCGGTCATTGAAGAGTCGGTCGTGGTCACCCAGGGGGAGCCGCGTGGCCAGGCTCTTCAGATATTGGGGCTGGATCTCATTTCAGAAGTCAAGACCCGTGGCTTTCAGATCGCGCAGGCTGACACCGAAGTGGCGCTGGAAGAGCTCTTGGCTCCGGACGCTCTGTATCTTGGTCGTCAGGTTGCTGCTGACTTGAACCTGGGAGTCGGTAGTGTCGTCAAGGTGACGGTGGGCGGGCGTGTTGTACGGCTGAGAGTCGTAGGGCTAATCCATCATGAGGAGGCGCGCTCATCACTCTGGGATCGGCTTGCCGTCATGGATATTGCCGCGGCGCAGATGTTGTTTCAATCGGTTGGGCGGTTGGAGCGGATCGATCTGGTGACGACGCCTGGTCGACCGCTCGACGACATCGTCGCCTCCCTGCGTGCGATCCTCCCGCCCCATCTTCTTGTCCAACGACCGGCGCAACGGACGAAGCAGGTGGAAAACATGGTCTGGGCATTCCAGCTCAATCTGTCAGTCATGAGCTGGGTCGGACTGCTCGTCGGGGTGTTCTTGATCTACAACACGATAGCCTTTGCTGTGGCGCAACGGAGGCGCGAGATCGGCATCTATCGCGCGCTCGGCATGACGGAGGGGCGGGTTGCCGGCCTGTTTCTTGTGGAGGCAGGGCTGCTCGGTCTTCTTGGTGGCCTCTTGGGAGGTCTTGGTGGGATTTGGCTGGCGAGTGGGTTGGTGTCGCTCGTCAGCCGAACAGTCTCAGACCTCTATGCGCCGGTTTCATCTGGTGGGTTGACCCTATCGATGGACCTGCTCACATTCACATCAGTCGCGAAGGGAGTGGTGCTCGGGACCGTGGTCTCGATGGTGGGCGCCTTGGGTCCCAGCATGGAGGCCGGCAGGACTGTGACCGTTCGCGCCTTGGCTCCGGGAGATTATGAATCGGCGAACCAGCTGAGGGCAGGCCTGTGGGGGTGGATCAGCCTCGCATTGTTCGTGGTGGCGGGCCTCTGCTCGCTGATGGGCCCTGTTGGAGAGCTGCCGCTCTTTGGCTATATCGCAACGATGTGTCTCTTGGGGGCGCTCTCCTGCCTTGCGCCGATGTGTATCAAGGCGTTGGGCTGGCGGCATCTTCGCCGGGACAGCGAGACGATGGTGCTTGGAGGAAGCCTTCGGCTCATCGCAGCAGACCAGGCGGCGCGTCATCCTGGCCGAAATGCGGTCACAGTCTCGGCATTGATGGTGGGATTATCGATTATGATCGGTGTGGTCGTCATGGTTCGAAGTTTTCGCGACACGGTCGAGTTTTGGGTGGACGAGACCGTGATGGCCGACCTCATCGTGGCTCCGCAATCCTGGCTCCAGGGAAGGCAGTTCGGGCAGGCCTCGCGTTCCTTGCCGGGGGCCTGGCGTTCGACCCTCTCGGCGATTGACGGTATTGCCGCGGTCGATACCTATCGTGAGGCCTATGTGGGCGTCGAGAGTCAATCGGTCGCGCTGGTGTCGCGAGACCTTCGGCTCCATGCACAGCGCAGTCGGTATCTGATGGTGCAGGGAGATTCAAGCCTGGCCCTGCGGAGAGCCGCAGAGAGCGGAGGCGCCCTCCTGTCGGAAGTGCTGGCGACTCGGTTACGGCTTCGCGAGGGGGACGTGGTTTCGATTACAACGCCGGCTGGACCCATGGCTGTGCCAGTCGAGGGGATTTTTTACGATTACTCGACCGACGGCGGGAAGATGGTGATGGATCGAACCTGGTATCAGCAACAATGGCACGACGATCGAGTGACGGTGTTGTCCGTCTACCTGGCTGCCGGGGCCGACGTCGATCAAGTCAGACAGTCGATTATGACGCACGTCGCCGGGCTGGATGGTATGACGCTCCCACCGTTGGTGATCCGAAACCGCGAGTTGCGGCACGAGATCCTCGAGATCTTCGACCGCTCCTTCGTCTTGACCTATGTCCTTGAAGCCATTGCCGTGTTGGTGGCCGTGCTCGGCATCGTGAATACCTTGGTGACGGCCGTATTGGAGCGACGCCGTGAGTTTGCCGCGTTGCGGGCTCTCGGCGCAAGCACGAGGCAAGTGGAACGATTGGTCTTGTGGGAGGCGGCCTATCTTGGGTTGATCGGGGCGGCGCTGGGCGTCGTGGGAGGCGTACTACTCGCGCTGCTGCTCATTCGTGTCATCAATAAACAATCCTTTGGTTGGACGATCCAGATGTCGGTTCCAGGCGGAATAATTCTACAAGCCGTAGGACTTGCACTCACGGCGGCCTTGGTAGCCGGCTACTGGCCTGCGCGCTGGGCGGCACGACAGCCGGTGGTGGAAGGGTTAAGAGAGGAATAGCGACCCCGTTCATTCCTGTGCTCGCGCAACGCGCGGCCTGAGAAGGGTGGGAGGGGAGCAGCCAGACCATCCTTCTTGCTCGCTGAGGCCGCACGATCAGAATGTGCTCCCTCAATGCGTGCAGTGAAGGACAGTCTGGCCGCTCCCCTTAACGTAAAGTGGGGAAATCGGAAGGTCTTTGTTGGACGCGCGCAGTGGGAACGAACAAGGTCGCTATTCCTCCGCGTAGGGTGCAGTTGATGGGCAGAGGGGTGGTCGTTCGATGTGCGCAGTGGAGGACCAAGCCAGGCCGCTCCTCTGGAGAGGGAAAACGAGCAAGCTTGGACGGATCATAGGTAAGGGTGTGCTCGCGCAACGCGCGGCCTCAGAAGGATGGGAAGGATAGCCTGGCTCTCCTGCTCGCGGAACGCGCACAATCAGAATGTGCTTGTTCGACGCGCGCAATCGAGGATCGACCAGGCTACCCTTGAAAATGAAATGGGGAAGCGTGAAGACGCGCGCAGTGGGACTGAACGGGGGCGCTATTTCTTAGGGTAGAGTGGAGTTGAGCAGCAATGCGGTGCTCGCTCAACGGGCGCAGTCGAGCGCTCCTTACGCCGTTGCGTGGCTAGCAGGTTGTTGACAAACTACTTGATCGCTTTGCAGCCATGATCATACGAATGCCCACAGACTCTCTCGGAACTCTTCTCAGGCTGTTCAGAAAGGCCGTCCAGCAAGGCCGCAGAGAGTGAAGACCGGAGGAGGTACCCACCGCACTTCGTGGAGCCGTTCGCCCATTCAATGGATCTTGGCGAACGGAAAACCCCCTTCAGTGCCTCCGATTTCCGAAAAACCCTCGTTGAGGATCTGAACGATGCGAGAACGTCGCTGGTGGACTTTATCAACAGCCTGCTAGATCGTGTGGCTATGCGGCCACAGGCATGCGATTGGCAAACGCGAGCGGTACGTCCTGGCGATCGGACGGCGCCACGGTCAATAGCGGCCTCTCTCCGTATCCGATCTCCTGTGCCACCCAAACTGTCGGAATCTGTTGGATCGAGATATTGTACAGGTTGACCGAGTCGTTATAGAACTCGCGTCGATCGGCAATGGTATTTTCCAGCGCCGATATGCGCTGCTGGAGGGCTAAGAATTCGTGATTGGCTTTCAGGTCAGGATACTGTTCGGCTACGGCAAAGAGTTTTCCTAAGGCGCCGATGATCTGATTTTCCGCCTGCGCCTTGTCGTTGATATTCAGGCCTGCGCGATAGGCCGTGCGGGCTTTGGTTACGGATTCCAGCGTCTCACGTTCGTGCGTCATGTAGCTGTTGCAGACATCGACAAGCTTGGGCAGCTCATCGTGCCGCTGTTTCAAGATGACGTCGATATTCGACCAGGACTTGTCGATGTTGTTGGCGAGTCGGACCAGCATGTTGTAGACGCCGACCACATAGGCGGTGAGCACGATCAGTCCGATCATGAGCAGACTGCCGATCACTAAGGTGGTGTTCATGGGTGTTCTCCTTTGAGCCTGACGGTTACGAGACGGTTTTCAGATAGTATGTGAAGATGACGCTCAAACAGGTTGCAGCCAGTGCCAGGCCTCCTGCCCCATAGGCCAACACGTGCCACTGCAATCGGGACAACAAGTCCTTTTCGCTTCGATTCGAGATGATGAACTCATGGTCTCGACTATTCCCGATGTAGAGGCGCGCGGAGTGCTCCACGCGTTCTGTCGCACCGAGGTGCTCTTGGGCCGTTCCGAGAACGTAGACCTGCTCGTCCGGCTGGATGAACGATTCCCGGCACCGTAAGGTCTTGTTCCCGATCCAGGCTTCGGTCGAAATCCCCAATCGATTCAGTCCGTCGATTGCAGTAGGGGGCAATGCTCCCAGCCAATTATTTCGATAGGTACGCTCGTCCGGTAAGATCAGCTCGGCGCCAAGAGGTATGACGAGCACTTGTTCGGTGGTATCGCGTACGAAGAAGGGCTGCTCCGATATGTCCTTCGCAATGGTCTCCCACCGCGCACGCTTTCCGGAGCCGACATGCTCCTCCACGGCATAGGAAAAGAACACACAGGGAAGCCCGCTGAAGGGCGAGGAGAGGAGGTGCTCCACTGGCTGTGCGAGTCCCTCGATCTCGACCAACCCCAGAGCCAGTGAACGAATCCTCGAGGTTGGAATACTGGTGATCACACACTTCCGTTGGTGAACCATCCAGCCATAGATACAAAGGCCGAGGCCTCCTATCGTCCCCGCCGCCAAGTACAGCAGCGTGTGATCCAGCGGCCGGCTCCACTGAATGGTTCCGACGGTTTTACCAATTCCCGCGACGAGGATGAGCCCTCCAAGTACAAAGGCGAGCCCGAAAAACAGGGCCCAGAACCATCTGCCCTGAGGGTTGGTGCCTGTCTTCGTGAACCTGGGTTGATTGCGAAAGGTGTCATCGAGTGCATGATGTCTCGCTGCTGCTCGCGTGTATAACTCAGCTTCATGGATCTGGATCGGCACAGCCGCGCCTCGGTAGGTTTCATTCAAGCGAGTGAGGATTCCGTGAGGCAGCCACCACCCGCGACAGGAATCGCAGCTCAGGAAGGATGTGTGAGCGACCGTCTCAGACTCCATATGATTCCCGCATCGAGGGCACAATGACTCTGTGCCGACCGCCACGCCTCCGGCCTCACCGATCGCCCGTGTCAGCGAGACGTAATCCTCCACGAAAAAATTGAACTCTCCCACATCGAGCCAGAGTCCGTGTCTGGAGAAACAAACATCGAGTCCCGGACCATGGCTTGTCGGAACCTCGATAAGGTCCTCCAGACAGTCGAGACATTTCATGGGGAGCATCGTGCTCAAACTGTAGCAAGAATCGGACGGGTGTCAACGCAATTGGCGTATAACCGCATTGAAAAACAGAGGTTTTGGCGTGGCACCAGCGAGAATCATGCGGCAGGTCGCATCAGATGACAGTCTCGATGAGGTCTGCCACAGCCCGTCGCTTTTACGCATGCAGTCGTCCTGCTGGTCGGGTACTGGTCTGATTGAACATCCTGAGCCTATGCTGGCTTCAGCACCCTACGGAAAATTCCACCCATGTGTTCGGCATCGACTGAGTTTTTCCGCAGCCTGCTCGTTCCCTTCTGTCTTCTGATCCAAAAGATGATACGACGCGGCGACGGTTTCAGGGACGGTTGCAAGACGTGGCGACGAAACGAGGAGTGCCGGTCAGTTCCAGCCTTCTGTTTCCACCAGGGTAGATGCGATCACACTCGATGAGGGGCGGCTATAGCCGGTGAGGCAGTCTGGTTGGTTTGCTCTCCATCCCGTCTCAGCGTTTGTGCAGATCGATCGAACTGCGGGACATGATTCTCAGTTTTCTTGAAAGAATAGGCATTTTCTGCTTTCGACGGTGAGATCAGGGTGGATTTGTAAGGTCAAAGCAGTGGCTCCATTGACGGTCGCCGCCTGGTTGTACGCACTGTACAAGTGCCTTGGCCCAAGTGCCGCAATCGACTCCAGCCTCGACAGCCCCACCGGTAGCCAGGGCTCCTGCTCCATCAATGAAAGCGCCAAAGGGCGAAGGAGATAAGGAGAAGCATGGCAAGATGAAAGGGGGGCATCGGGAGAGGGGCAAGAGCGAAGCGCACCGGAAAGCCAGCGACCATAAGGGTGGTGGGAAGCATAAAGATCGGGAGCAGCAGAGTGACAAGGCCAAGCACGAAGATGGCGACCAGCACGAGAACAACTAACCAATAGCGGTAGGCGAGCACCATACGCTCGAAACAAGGCGATCGGTCCTATGGGCCGGCCGTCTTCGTGATTGTGGCGAGGCGAGGGAGATGGTGCGGAAACTATTTCGGCCTGTTGATCTCCGAACATCGAACTTCGGATCGTGCCCTTCTCACGTTTCACATTTCACGTTTCACGAGCCGACGGCGCTAAGACTCGATGTCGCGTGAGCTGGGTGGGCGGGCATTTCCGTCGATGGAAGGGCTGCGACAAGATTGGCCACTCGTTCACGGTCTCCCTGGCTGTACCGCAGAAATTCCACTCCGAAGTGGCCGTCTTTGCACCAGCGAATCACGGAGACTTCGACGGCCAGGGGGGTTGGCTCCTGCGTCACTGCAATCTGCAGTGCGAGATAGGTTCCCGCATGCAAGGCAATGTCGCTACGCATCCTACAGCCTGCCGGTGAGAGATCAAGCAAGATTCCTTCTCCGGCGCCGATATCGCTTCGGATACTCGTGGGGTAGCAGACCGGCACTCGGTTGCGACAGCGTGGTTGCATGATCATAATCTCCGTAGATGAGCCTACTTGTGTATATCGGTCGAGGCAAGGAAAACTTGATTCGTGGACGACGGGTGTGGCGATGAGACGCAGGTTGAGGGTGCGGGGATTATGCAGCGACCTTGGTCAGGAGTCTTTTCACTTCGACGTGGGCGAAGATGACGTCGGGTTCCCGCTGAAGGGCTTCGTAGTAACTCCGTTCGAAACCGTCTCCTTCCTCCGAAGGACGGGTAAGGGATCGGGCTTCTATCAGGAAGTGCTCCACCTCAACAAGCGAGAGCCCGGACGTGTCGTCCAAGAGTTCATCGATACGAACCACTAACTGAGATAAGGGGTGAAGCCAGGTAAACCACGGATCGTTCAACACCAAGTGCAGCAGTTCGCTGGTTGACTCGACACGGCCATTGATGCGTTCGTAGGTCACTCGCTCAGCCAGTATGAGGGCCTTATGGAGACTTAAGAGGCTGCTTCGCACGGCGAGGATCTTCTCGCGGAGCGGGGTGGATGTCCTGGTCGAGTTTTTCTGCGATGCAGACGCCATAAAATAACTGTAGCAGGTTATTGTGAAAATGGTGACCCCTCACCCGTAATTCGGTTTGAGGATCGATCTCCATCGCTGTGTCGATATCGGCATATTGAATCCCGTACTAAAGCACGCAGTCGATAACAATTGTTTCTGTGTTTCCGATGCCTCCAAAGCGAGAAGGGACACGTATCTGATGATCTGTCGATGTGGTGAACGTCGAACATTCACCACATCATCAGATTAACAGATTCAACCCGTTATGAGTCATGCGGGTTACTGTCTCACGCGAGAGGCGAACTGAGCAAAGAGCTGCCCTGTGAGGTAGGGGGTGTTGTCTGAGTCGCGCATATGCTTGCGGCGAAGATAGTCGTTGAGGATCCGACCGTCGGCGGCTTTGTGAATGTGAGGTTGGCGGAGGTTCATGCGGTAGCGTTCGACGGCGCTGGCCACGCGACTGATGAAGACAACGGTACCATCCGGTTCCTGCCGCTCGACGATCCCGACGTGCGTCAGCGAGTCGTTTGCCTTGCCGTCTCCGTTATAGTCCCAGGTATTATTGAAGAAGACGAGATCGCCGGGGTGGGCGATCGGTCCCTGGTGGAACGTGCCCTGTTGCCGGATGTGGGCATGGATGAGGCGGACGCCATTGGCCTGTGGGTCGTTGGGGCTGCCTTGATAGAGATCGATCCCGTGTTTGAGATAAATGGCGCGGGTCACTCCCGCGCAGTCGTAGGCGATGCGCCGGCCGTTGTTCTCAATCGTGTTCGCACCGACGAGCGTGGCCGCTGTCCGCACAATTGCGCTCCGGCTCGGCGCGAGTTCGACAGATCGACAACAGGGGCGTGCCTCCGGGGCCGATGCGCGAGGGCGTTCGGTCGGTTGCGTCGCGCAGCCCACGAGCGTCACGCTCGCGATCGTCGTGATGATGAAGAAAAGGAGTCGCATTGACCTCACCGTACGTTGACGAACCGGCCTTGCGCCATCTTCCGGAGTTGGTCGATGTCTTCACGCCGGGTGACAGAGAGTGGCATAGTACTAGTCAATTCTTCAATTAACAGATCGGTCGTCAGCGGCATTTTCTGATGGAGCGCACGGTAGAGCGCTGCGACCACAGCCTGTTCGATTTCCGAGCCGCTGAAGCCGTCGCTGGCGCTGACAATCTTGCTCGAATCGAATTTCGTGCTGTCCTGTTTGCGGAGGCCGAGGTGTATCTTCCAGATGAGGTCTCGTTCGCCGTCGTCCGGCAGATCCACGAAGAAGATTTCGTCGAATCGGCCTTTGCGAAGGAGTTCGGGGGGAAGCAAGGAAAGATTGTTGGCGGTGGCCACAACGAAGACCTCGCGCTTTTTCTCCTGAAGCCATGTGAGAAATGCGCCGAATAGCCGGCGACTCAACCCGGCATCAGCCTCGCCGCTTCCGCTCCCCGCGGCCATCGCCTTCTCGATTTCATCAATCCAGAGGACAATGGGAGAAAGCGACTCAGCCATCTCGATCGCCTTGCGAAAGTTCTTCTCCGACTCACCGACGAATTTATCGAACAACCGGCCTGCATCGAGCTTGAGGAGCGGAAGTTGCCATTCCCGTGCGATGGCCTTCGCGGCGAGCGATTTACCGCAGCCCGGTACGCCCACGAGCATGATTCCCCTGGGGGGCGTAAGATTGAGCGCCTTGGCTTCTGCCGTAAAGCCGACTTGTGCACGTTCCAGCCAGGATTTAAGATTGGCGAACCCGCCCAACTCGAAGCGGTTGTCTTCGAGCGGGTAGTATTCGAGCAGACCGCCATCCTTGATCGCCTGCACCTTGCGCGTCAGAATTTTCTGTACATCGTCGGCGGAGAGGGTGCCGTCTTCGACGATGCATTGTGTGATGACCTGCCGAGCCTGATGGAGCGTCAGCCCCTGTAAGGCTCGAAGGATGGCGTCACGTTCGTCTGCCGGAGGGCCTTGGTTTGCCGCGTTGGAGTCGCTGATGGAGCTGAGGATGCTTTGCACAACGGTGGGTGATCCTGGGCGACGAGATGAAGTTCTGGGATCAAGCGATTCCAAGACACTCTGAAGCATAGATTGGAGTTCGCTCCGATCCGGCAGTTGCAGATCGAGTCGGACCACGATTCTTTCGATATCGGGAGGCAAGGTCATGGGTTGGCCCGTAAGTACGCAGGTGGCACGTGTGCGGCCGTAGATTGCCGTGACTTCTCGGAGTTGGCGGGCGACGGCTGGATCTTGTAGATGCGGCGAGAGGTCCTTAAGCCAGAAGACTGCCTCCACCGTCAGACCTTGCAGGTGTTGGAGGACTGCCAGAGGTGTGGCGGTCATTTTACTCAGTGTTGGAAGGTCGTCGGCGCGGGTGAGTCCTCTGGTGACGGACCATTCAAAGAGCGGCATGCGCTCCTGGGCGGCAACGGATTGCAACAACGCCAGCACCCGCTCCTCTTCCACCGTCTCGATGACGAGCAGTGGGTGGCGCGAACGAATGAGGGTGCGGAGATCGTGCACACTGGTTGACAGAGCCATAGGAGAGAGATGCTAGCACGAGGCTCGCGTCTCACCAAGGAAAGGGAGCTTTGTCGCGGGGTTTTGCTTCGCAGTCTTTCACGGCTCCACGTTTCACAGGTCGAGGGACCGTTGTGCTGAGCTGGCTGTGAAAAAAACTATGCTTGCTCTGAGGCAACAGCAGGATGC
>Ga0163146_10001132_pt1 | contig 38314 bp, 25 predicted proteins | sample OliLakLV19MP7G1_FD_148648 | JGI IMG/M metagenome (GOLD analysis project Ga0163146, IMG submission 148648) | Freshwater microbial mat bacterial communities from Lake Vanda, McMurdo Dry Valleys, Antarctica - Oligotrophic Lake LV.19.MP7.G1 | ecosystem: Environmental > Aquatic > Freshwater > Lake >...
TCAGTCACTTCTCGAGCTTCGGTTGCCCCGAGCCGTGCACGTTCTGCTGCTCGCCGCTCGTGACCGGCCGTCGTTGGAAGGCGATCCCCGGCCGTCAACTCGCCGAGGAGATCGCCGAGCTGCAACAGCGCTTCAAGTTCGACGTGTTGCGCTTCCAAGACGCGAACTTCGGCGTGCACGAAAAGCGCACGAAGGAGTTCTGCGAAGGCCTGATCGACTTGAAGGTGCCGATCCACTGGAACGGCACGATCGAGATCGAAACGATCATGCGGTACAAGGAGCCGACTCTCGATTTGCTCCAGGAATCGCAGTGCCACCTGCTCTGGCTCGGCGCGGAAGCCGGCACGAAGGAGATGCAGGAGCGCATCAAGAAGCACATCGAGATCCCGAACATTCCGCTCGCGATCGGCAAGCTCGCGAGCCGCGGCATCGTGCCCGGCACGTTCTGGATCATCGGCTACCCGGGCGAGACGCCGGAGTCGATGCGCGCCACGCTCAAGCAGGCCGCGATGATCAAGCACATGTTCCCGATCGCCGGCAGCGAGGTGTACCCGTTCCGTCCGATCCCGGGGACCGAGGACTACGACGCTTCGATCAAGCTCGGCTACGTGCCGCCGAAGGACTTCTACGACTGGGGCAAGTGCTTCGAATACAAGTACAACTCGCACAACACGCCGCTCCCTGAGGACGTGCGCGAGACGTGGCGCCTCTACAACAACACGGCCGCGATCTTCGACAAGCACGTGCAAGAGGGCCCGGTCTGGATGCGCAACGCGCTGTCCAAGGCGGCGGGTTGGCGCCTGAAGAAGGGTCGCTACGGTTTCCCGGTCGAGCAGAAGCTGTTCCACCTCTACGTGCGCGCAACGGGCCAGACGCAGCCGGGCGCGGCCGACTATCAGGCGACGATCGACGCGTGACGCGCCGCGCGCGTCGAAGGACGGGCGCACTTCACGATCGATCGCCGCCGAACTCGGTGGACGTGCGCGCGCTCGACGGCGACTGCCCGTCGAGCGATTGCTGGTAGCGCAGGCATCCACGCTGGAATCGGGGCCATTCCGGCACGACCGGCTGCGGATCGGTCCGCTCGGGGAGCAGACCCCTGAGCCGCGGATGGTGTCAGCACAGCTCGTGCTCCGTCGCATCGCGATGTGCGCGGATCCCGGCGCGCAAGCGCTGCACTCGAGCGATCAGGCGGGCTCGATCGAACGAGTCGAGGTCGTCGTCCAGACCGACGGTCTCCGCCACGCGCGGTGGAGGACAGTCCTTTCCGCAGACACGCATCAGGGCAGGAAGTCGACCTGCGCCGGGATCACGACCTGCGGCGTTGCTTCAATCGGCCCATCGGCACGACTTGACCCTTCACGTCGTTGGCGACGAGCTTCAGCTGCTCGATCGGGCGCGTGCCGCCGGCCTTCTCGCCGCTCAACACCAGCATCGGCATCACGCGGGCCACGGTTAGGATGCGGCGCCCATGACGCTCGCCCCCGTTCCCGTCTCGTCGAGCGCACCGCAGCGCCGACCCTGGCGGGCCCTCGTCGCGCTGATCTTCGCGCTCCTCCTCGGCGTCGGCGCGATCATCGTGCTGCGCCACGTCCGCGATCTGCGCGAACGAGCGCGCGCGGCACGTGCAGCGGCGCTCGTGCTCGACGGCGATCTCCAGCGCCTCCAGGAGGCGTGGATCGTCGAGCAGCTCGATGGCGACGAGCCCGAAGCCCTCGCGCTCGCGGCCGGTCTGGCTGAAGCACAAGTCGCGCGCGGCGATTACGCCGACGCGCCCACGGAGGAGATCGCGGTCTCGATCCGCGTCGGCGCGGCGCTGCGCGACGCGGGCGAGCTGGACGCGGCGACGTCGCGTCTCCAGTGGGCGTTGCGATCCGCGCTGGCCGCCCGATCGGGCCTGTGGGACGAACTCCTCGGGCGCACGGTCCCCGACGCGGACCAAGCGCCGAATGCACGGGCCGAGCTCGCGCGCCTGCAGCTCGCGCGCGGCGACATCGGGACGGCGCTGAACTTCGCGCTCGAGGCCTGGAACGCGCCGCGCACTCCGGCTGCGCTGGAAAAGCGCACGACCGCGATCGCCGACCGCGCGTTCCTCGTGGCCGAGATCCTCGCCCAAGAGGAAGAGCACGCACGCGCCGCCGAATTCGCGCGAATCGCCGTCGACGAGGCGCCGCCGCGCGACCGCTCGCACGCGCACGTGCGCTGGAGCGCGCTGCGTTTCCTCGCACTCGCCGAACAGCGCGCCGGCGGGTTCGACGAGGCGATCGAATTGCACCGCACCGCGCTCGCCGCCGCCCGCGGGGCATTCGTGGACGACGATCCGCGCACGGCGAACTCGCGCTACGAGCTGGCCTTCATGCTGCACGACGCGGGCCCGCGCTTCGCCGACGAGGCGCTGCGCTAGTACGCGACGTCGCTCGATGTGCGCCTGGCGCGCGCGCACGGGGATCGCGATCAGCTCGCGACGCACCAGTCGAACTACGCGCTGCTGCTGAAGCAGACGGGACGCCTCGCCCAGGCGGAGCCGATCTCGACGAACGCGCTCGCGATGCGACGCCGTCTCGTGCCGGAGGATTCGGCCGGCACCGCGACGATGATGAACAACGTCGGCACGCTGCGAGACGCGCTGGGCGACCGCGCCGGCGCCAGCGCAATGCTCACCGACGCGCTGGCGATGCGCCGCCGGCTCTTCCCCGACGGCCATACGGACGTGGCGCAAACGCTGCAGAACCTGGCCTGGCTGCGGCAGAAGCAGGGCGAGTTCGGTCAGGCCGTCGTCTATTCGCGCGAAGCGGTCGAGATCCACGAGCGCACGTTGGTGACCGAGGACATCGCCTTCGCGATCGCGCTCGACAACCTGGGCGGCGCGCTGACCGACGCCAAGGACTACGCGGCGGCGGAGACCGTCACGCGCCGCGCGCTGGCGATCGAGGAGCGTCTGCTCGCGGGCTACCACGAGACGCTCGCGCAGACCCTCGACAACCTGGGCGTGATCCTCTATCGCCGAGAGCAGTTCGAGGAATTCGAGACACGTCTCGAGACGGCGCTCGCGATGCGCCGCGCGTTGTTCGGCATGGACCACCCCGACGTGGGCGCGACGCGCCGGCACTTGGCCTGGGTCGCCGAGCAACAGGGGCAGCACGAACTCGCGGTCGAGCACTACCGCGCGGCACTCGCGGCACTCGATGGCCGCACAGAGGACCCGGAGCTCAGGACGGAGGTCGGGAACGAACTGGCCGAGTGCCTGCGCGAGCTGGGTGACCCCGCGGGCGCGCTCGAGGCGTTTCGTGCGACGTTGACGACCGCACTGCGCGCCCCGTCGCGCTGCTGTTGGCCGATCGCCGACGCTGCGGAGGGAATCGCAGCCTGCGCGGCGCAGGCGCAGCGTCACGCGGAGGTCGAATCCGAACTCGTGCGCGCCGCCGAGGTCGCGCTGTCGACGCCGGGCTTCTTCCTCCACGCGCGAGCGCGGACGGTCGAGGCCGTGTGCGCGCTCTACGAGTCGTGGCCCGAGAAGAAGAGCGCCCGTGAGTCGGCACGCACGTGGCGCGCGCGCCTCGAGGCGGCGGACCAAGCCGAAGGTTTTTGAAAGCCGGCGAGGAAATCGAGTCCGGCGCCGCTCCAACACGAGTGGCGGCGCGACGCGAGATCGTGTGAATCCTTCGCACGCCCAGCGACCGCTCGCGCAGTCAGTGGCTGATCTGCGACCAATCGACGCGCTTCACGCCGTGCTCGCTCGAGATCTTCTCGAGCATCTCCGGCGCCTGCTGCAGGTTCCGCAAGCGGACGTGGAAGACGAGCTCGAAGGGTTCACTCGGCTCGCCACGACTTCCCGACAGGTCTTGCACGCGGATCTCGTGCTGCTTCAGGATCGCCGCGATGCGCGCGGAGAGGGACGACATCTCCGAACCGATCCCGGTGACGGTCAACCGTCGATAGATCACCGGCGCGATGCGACGCGTCAGCGGATCCAGCCCCGCGAGAACGATGATGACCGCGATCGCGCCCACGATCGCGATCGAATATTCGCCTTGACCGATGACGATTCCGAGACCGGCGACCGTCCACACCGTCGCTCCCGTCGTGATGCCGCGCACGATGTCGCCGGCGCGAATGACCGTCGCCGCGCCGAGGAATCCGATGCCTGTCACGATCCCCGCCGCGAGCCGGTTCGGGTCCATGACGATGCGTGCGACCGAGTCCTCGTCCATCATGCCGACCGGCAAGACGCGCGAGGCGAAAATGAGCAGCGTGGACGCGAGGCACACCAGGATGTGCGTGCGCAGTCCCGCTGGCCGGCCGTGCATCTCGCGCTCGAAGCCGATTGCGCCTCCGACGAGGATCGCCATGGCGATCGGCTGCCATTCGAAGCCGATAGGCAGGATGGAATCGGCGCCGGGGATGGGGATGGGGATGTTCATGGCGCGCGAGGGCAGGGGGTTGGTGATCGGACGATCCGGGGATCGGCTGGAACGAATTTCTCCCGTCGCCGACCGGGGCGATCGTCGAAGCGGCCGCGGGAGCCACGGGAAAGGGCACAGTGCGTGGCATTTCGCGGGCCGCGAACACTTCGCTCTCTCGGCCTGCGGGTCGATCCGACGCGGTGCTCGCGCGGTTCGACGTGCTCCGCCGCGCGAAACTGGGGAACTGGAACGACCCCGTCGAGTTCGAGACTCCCCTGGCGAAGACCATGGCCATTCCGGACGGCTACACGTTCGTCATCCCGCACATCGTCATTCCGCACATCGTCGTCCGCGGCGTCGCCGCCGCGATCGCGTTCTACGGGCGCGCGTTCGAGGCCGAACCGCGTCGGACGTTGCCCGGCCCCGACGGCCAGGCGATGCACGGCGAAGCCCGGATCGGCGGCGGTGCAGTCATGCTCGCGGCCGAGAATGAATTGTGGGGCTCGAAGTCGCCGCTCGTGCTGCGCGGGACGCCGGTCACGCGCTCGAAGTCGTTGCTCGCGCCGGGCGGGACGCCGGTCACGCTGAGCATCTACGTCGAGAAGTGCGACGCCGCGTACGACCGCGCGCTCGAGGCCGGAGCCTAGTCCGTCATGGCGCCGGTCGACATGTTCTGGGGCGACCGGTTTGCGCAGGTCAGCGATCCGTTCGGCCACCTGTGGTCGTCATGACGCACCTCGAGGACCTGACGCCCGATGCAGACGCCGACGAACATGAAGAAGGAGTTCGGCGACAAGCCGTGCGGTTGAGAGCGATCGCGACCGCGCTGGGCGTCGCCGCGCGCTCGACCACGGGATCGCGCGATTCGGGACTCGCGTCGACGGGCCGCACGCCGCGCTGTCGGATTGGACATACCGCTCCCGCGGCGGGTCCGATCCCACGGCGCGCTTCGCGTGGGCGCGCTGAACGCAGCGAAGCGGCCGGATCGAGGCGCGCTGCGGGTAGGATCCGTCGCGCGCCATGCCGAAGAAGGTCACTTTCACGCTGTCCGGGCTGATCCTGCTCGCGCTCGGGTTCCTGTTCGGGCCCGAGGCTGTGCAGGGCATCGGCGGCACGGGATCGAGCACGTCCGCGACCTCGACGCGCTCCGAATCACCGGCGTCCGCAGGGGATTCGACTGCGTCCGTAGGGGATTCGACTGCGTCCGCAGGGTATTCGGCTGCGCCCGCGCGAGATTCGACTGCGCCCGCAGGGTATTCGGCTGCGCCCGCAGGGTATTCGGCTGCGCCCGCAGGGTATTCGGCTGCGTCCGCAGGGGATTCGACTGCGTCCGCGCGAGATTCGAAGGCGCCCGCCTCCTCGACCGCTACCGTCGACACGCGCGTCGGGTTCACGTCGCAGCGCGCGCTCGACGAGCACTACGCGAAGCACGGACACGAGTTCGGCTCGATCACAGAAGTGCAGTACCTGCGTCGGGCGCAAGAGCTGCGGGACGCGCGTGCCGGCGGCGACGTGCGCGAAGCCGTGCGCTCCGACGGGGTGATCACGCGCTTCGACACGCGCTCGGGCGCGTTCATCGCCTTCCACCAGGATAAATCCATCCGCACGTTCTTCCAACCGAACGACGGCCTCCGCTACTTCGAGCGACAGCTCGACAAGGAACACTGAATGATCACGCACGACGCCGTCCGAGAACTCCTGAAAGAACGCAAGGCCGCCGATCACATCGTCAAGGGCGGCCTCGAGGGTCTCGTCGACGGTTGGGAGACGACCGTGAAGACTGCGCAGAAGGGCTACACGCACGGCCTCGACGAATGGCGCAACGAAGTCGACGCGCGCAACATCCTCGCGGCCGCGATGGAGGTCGCGCATCCGGCGCAGAAGAAGTCGATGAAGCTGCGCCTCGACGCGGCCGACGCTAAGTTCTGGAAGGCCTGCGAATCGTGCGACGGCAGCGTGTGGGGCGCCGCGCAAGCCGAGCGTGAGAAATGGACCGCCACGAAGGAGTGGTGGTACTTCCTCGCGCCGAAGAAGGCCGGCGACGAGCTGACGTCGGACCTCGCGAAGCTCGCGCCGAGATCGGGCGCGAAGTCCGCGCCGGCGAACGCGTCGAAAGCCGCGCCCGCCGCGTCGAAGGCTGCGCCGAGCTCGTCGAAAGATGCGCCCGCCGTGTCGAAGGCTGCGCTCGCCGCGTCGAAGGCTGCGCCGAGCTCGTCGAAAGATGCGCCCGCCGTGTCGAAGGCTGCGCAGAGCTCGTCGAAGGCTGCGCCGAGTTCGTCGAAGGCTGCACCGAGTTCGTCGAAGGCTGCGCCAGCCGCAGCGAAGGCTGCGCCGAGCACATCGAAGGCCGCGCCGGTAGCCTCGCAGCCGGCGGCCGCTCCGAATGCCGCGAAGAAGCCGGCCACGAAGTCCGGAGGCCAGCCGTGATCTCGCTGCGCGCCGTGCTCGCACCGGCACTGTTCGCGGCCGCGCTGCTCGGCGCGTGCTCACAGGAAGTGTCGCTCGTGACCAACGCGACGCGCACCGCCGAACTGCAGGTCGAGGGCATGACGTGCACCGGTTGCGAGGGCACGATCAGCTCGACGGTGCTGGCGTTGGACGGCATCGAGGCCTGCCAGGCGAGCTTCGATCAGCACCGCGTCGTCGTGACGTACAAGCCCGCGTTGACGAACGAGACGAAGATCGCCGAGGCCATCCAGTCGGTCGGCTACGAAGTGAAGCAGAAGCCCTGACGTCCATGAAGAACGTGAAGCCCAAGGACTGCCCGGCGCTGCTCGCCGCGGGTCACACCTACCTCGATGTGCGGACGACCGAAGAGTTCGAGGCCGCGCACCCGACCGGCGCCTTCAACGTGCCCGTGATGACGCGCGGACCGGCCGGCATGCAGCCCAATCCCGACTTCACGAAGGTCGTCGTGGCGCATTTCGCGAAGACGACGAAGCTCGTCGTCGGTTGCCAATCGGGGATACGTTCGTTGCGCGCGTGCGAGGAGCTCGCGCAGGTCGGCTTCACCGAGTTCGTGAACATGGAAGGCGGGTTCGGCGGCTCGCGAGACGGCGAAGCGGGCTGGAGCGAGTGCGGCCTGCCGACCGCGTCGGGCAATCCCGAGGGTCGCACGTACGCCGCGATCCTGGCCTTGACGAAGGCGCGCTGAGACGCCGCTCTTTCAATGTTCTTCGGGAACCCGTGCGGATCGATCTCGGCAGCGCGGGGCGCTCGTAATCGAAGCTTGGCCCCCGCGGGTACGCGTCCGCACTCGCTCGATCTCACGTCGCCTACAGCACCTGCGATCTCGGCAGTCCCGCCAGCCTCGTCGTCTGCGCTGCGAACCGACGCTCGAGTCGAGTCCCGGGATCGACGGAGGCGGGACCGGCATGGGGACGCCTACCGCAACGAGCGCTCGAAGCGTCAGCGAAGCCCGGGTGAGCGGCCTGGAGTTTCCGTGAGCGGATCGAAGTCTCCGTGAACAGGGATCCGGGTGTTCCGCACACCCGCCCTGCCCGTGTTCGGCCGCGAGGCAACACGTGGAAAGGATGTGCGCGGAATCATCGGCGCGACTGAACTGCGCGGCGCGCACCGGACCGCTCGAGCTCGGTTGCGAAGTCCTCGGTCGCTCGCTCGAGACGAATTGGTGTCGACAGGTTGCCGACGGTCCGACGGTCGAGTGCGAGGGCGACGGGCGAGGCGGAGGGTGCTGCACCCGACCCAGCTCGTTCTCGCGTACAGTCTTGATCTACGTCCGATCGACGCAGGCAGCAATCGAACGAACGTTGCTCGTCGGATGAACCGACGCCGACCTCGCCGACCTCGCCGACCTCGCCGAATGTCCGCGGAATCATCGCGAGGTCTCGCGGGTGCTCGAGCCGAGCGGTCGAACCTCGACGGCTTGGACTCGAGCACCCAGGTCGGGCCGCGACGTGTGGCGCACAGCGCTTCGAATGTCCGCGGACTCGAATCCCGCGCTGGGGACAGTCTTTGCTCGATGCTTGTTTTCTCGTGATTTTCGACGACCCGAGCGTTCGCCGCGCGTTCTATCGGAAGGAGGGAGTCGATGGCGCACGCGCACGCGCACGCGCACGCGCACACGCTCATGCGGTCTCAGTCTAAGTCGCAGTCAAGTATGCCCTCACAGTCACACATGCCGCCGCCGTTTCAATCCGTTCGACAACTCGACCTGTTCCGTCGTGGCGGCACGCGAACCGGCGCGGGCCGCAAGCCGAAGGGCGATCGCGCGCTCGTGCCGCACGACACGCGAGCGCGTGTGACGCGGCACAATCCGGTCCTCGTCACGACGAGGCTCCTCGCGGGACTGCCCAACTTGCGGAGCGAACGCACGCTCGCGCTCTTGCGCGCGACGCTCGCCGCGGGCGCGAACCGATTCGGCTTCCGGCTCATCGAGTACTCGATCCAATCGAACCATCTGCACTTCGTTGTCGAGGCGCCGGACGAGATCGCGCTGACGCGCGGCATGAAGGGGCTTCTCGTGCGCATCGCGAAGGCGTTGAATCGCTTGTGGGAACGGACGGGTCGCGTCGTTGGCGACCGCTACCACGCGCGGGTGCTCAAGACGCCGCGCGAGGTGCGCAACGCGCTCGTCTACGTGCTGCAGAATGCGCAGAAGCACGGCGCGCGCATCTTCGGCATCGATGCGCATTCGTCTGGCCCGTGGTTCAGCGGGTGGATGGATCGGACGCCGAGGAGCGATCGTGCGTTGCCCCAAGCGAGTTCGTGGCTGCTCCTGTTCGGATGGCTGAAGGGCGGACGCATTGCGACGAGCGAGGCACCGCGGGCGAATCCAGGTGCGGGGGGCCGAGCGGAATGCAGAGCCTGATCCGACGGCGGCACTCGCCGACGCGCTATCCGACGGCGGCGCTCGTCGACACGCTCGCCGACGCGCACGATGTGAGTGTGCGCCCCGCGCGTGGACGCCCCTGCATCCACAGAGCTCACCGGCGCCCGCGTCGAGGTCCGTGAACGCGGCGCCTGCGGACCAGGACGGGCACGCGGACCCGCACGAAAGCTGCATGCTCTCTAATTCTGGCGCTTCCGCCGACACTCGAAGGGCGAGCGGCGTGCAGGTGGAGGAGGCTTCATGGACACGCCCGATCGCTCGCTCCCCTCGCGTCACAACAATCCGTCGTCCGGCAGCGGGACAACACCCGCCGGCAGCAGCGCCACACCCGCCGGCAGCGGGACAACACCCGCCGGCAGCAGCGCCACACCTGCCGGCAGCAGGGCAACACCCGCCGGCAGCAGCGCCACACCCGCCGGCAGCAGCGCCACACCCGCCGGCAGCAGCGCCACACCTGCCGGCAGCAGCGCCACACCTGCCGGCAGCAGAGCCACGGCTGTCGGCCGCGCGGCCACTACGGACGAACTGCTCGCCCACGCTGGCTGGATCCGCGCACTGTCGCGCGTCCTCGTCACCGATTCGCACACGGCCGAGGACGTCGAACAGAACGCCTGGCTCGCGGCGCTGAAACGACCGCCCGAACACGGCGACGGACTGCGCGCGTGGTGGTCGCGCGTCGTGCGTAACGAAGCGTCCGATTCACGCCGCGCACGCACGCGGCGCGAGGCGCGCGAGCTCGCGGCGCCCGCACGCGACGACGCGGAGACGCCGCTCGAGGCGAACAGCGCGCTCGACGCGCAGCGCAGACTCGTCGCCGCGATCGACGCGCTCGAGGAGCCGCTGCGCGCGACGGTGATCCGACGCTACGTGCAAGGGATGACCTCGCCGCAGATCGCCGCGCTCGACGGCGTGTCCGAGAGCACGGTGCGCACGCGCCTTCAACGCGCGATCGAGTCGCTGCGTCGCGAGCTCGACGAGAAGACGCCCGGCGGACGCGCGGCGTGGAGCGCGCTGCTCGCGCCGCTGGCACAGCAGGACGTCGCGACGGCGGGCGCGCTCGGCGCCCTCGGAACGAGCCTCGCCGTGAAGCTCGCGCTCGGGAGCGCGGCGGCGATCGTCGTGTTGGCGAGCGTCTTCGCCCTGCGATCCGCCGATGTCGAACCCGTCTCGTCGCCGATCGCGGCGCGGACGGAAGTCGCCACGCTCGCGCCGACTCCCGCCGTCGCATCGCAAGCGCGCACGCTCGCGTCGGTTCTCGACGCGACGCCGCCGTCGATTTCCGCGAACGAGTCGGTGATCGCGGATCCCGCCGCGACGATCACGGCGCGCTTCGTCACGGCCGCCGGTCAGCCGATCCCCGGCGCGATGTTGAGGTCGCTCGACCGTGCGGGCACGGGAGAATGCACGCTCGCGGACGCGCCGACCGCGACGAGCGGCGCCGACGGACGCGTCGAACTCGAGCTGCGCGCCGCAGATCGCTCCAAGAGACGGGGCCAGCGCGCGGGCCTCCCGCCGGAGACGTGGGATCCCGTCATCGAGATCGGCGGAGCGGGTTGGGCGCGCGTCGAGGTCTCCCCCACCGCGACGCTCGGCGCGCTCACGTCGCTCGGCGACGTCGTGCTGAGCGAAGGCGGCGACGTGCACGGACGCTGCGTCGGAGAAGACGGCGCGCCGCTCGCCGAGATACGGGTCGTACTGCACAGACCGGACCTGTCCTTGGCGGAGCGCGACGCGGCACGTCGCAACGAGTACTGGCGCGCCGGTCAGATCGCCACTGCGCAGACCGCGGGGGACGGCACATACGCCATGCGCGGCATTCCCGTCGGCTCCTTCCGCATGCACGCCTCGGCGGAAGGACGCGCGCCAGCGTTCAGCGACGCCTTCGATCTGCACGCCGGCGATGACATCGCCCTGCCGGATCTCGTGTCGACGCGCGACGAGCACGAGATCCGCGGCACCGTGCTCCTGCCCGACGGGACGCCGTCCACGGAGACCGAAGTCGAATGGAGCTTCGGCGAACCCGAGTCGTGGGTCGGCACGCGCACGGACGACGACGGCACGTTCATGATCTCCGTCGATCCGGATCGTCCCGTCGACGTGTGCGCGCACGCTGATTCGACGGCGACGGGCGACGCGCTCGTGCTCGACGTCGCGCCGGGAACGACCGATGTCGTCCTCCGGCTGCCCGAAGCGCGTTGGATGGACGTCCTCGTGACTGACGAAGCCGGCACGCCGATCGAGAACTACACCTTGGGTTCTTGGCTCGCGGCCGGCCGCTCCGGAAGGTCCGAGGGCGGTGCCCATCCCAGCGGTCGTTCGAGGGCTCCAGTCCGCGCACGCCCCTCGCTCGTGTCCGTGGCGGCCCAGGGCTTCGTCGGTCAAGAGCGCGGTCCCTACTCGACGTCCGACGCGCCCGACACGCTGACGTTCAAGCTGTCTCGCGGCGCAGTCGTGCGCGGCGTCATCCGTCGCGACGGCGAACCGGCAGATGGAGTCACCGTTCATCTCGCCCCGATGCTCGATGTTCCGCGCACTCGACGCGACGCGTTGGCGCAGCGAACAGGCAAGTCCATCGGGAGCGCGCGCACGCGTGCGGACGGTACGTTCGCACTCAACGCCGAACGCGCCGGTCCGCATGTCGTGTGGGCGAGCACCCGCGACGGGGCGTTCCTCGAATCGGCCATGCTCTCGATCGAACTCGGGCACGACGTGAACGACCTCGTGCTCGACACGCAGGGCACCGGCGCGCTCGCCGGCCATGTCACGACGCGGCTTGACGCGCGACTCGATGCGGCCCAGGTCGTCCTGTCGAACGGGCTCGCTCACGTGTGCACGGTCGCGGTCGCGAGCGACGGGTCGTTCACGGCACCGTTCCTCGCGCCGGGCGCATGGCGATTGCGCTTCGCGCCGGAGCCGCGCCACCGCGACGAATTCCTGCCCGAGGGCGAAGTGCTCGACGATCCGACGCTGCGCTCGTTCGAGATCCGGGTCGGCAGCACGACGAACATCGACGTCGACTTGCGCGATGTAAAAGCACGCGGAATCGAGGGCAGCATCCGCTTCGGCGCGAGCGCCCCGGCGCGGTGGACCGCGACGCTGCTCGCCGACGGCGTGCAGAACTCGCGACCGACGTCGGCGCCGGTCCTCGCGGACTCGTCCTTCCGCGTCGGATCGGAATGGGTCGGGTGGCACACGCTGTCGTTGCGCTCGAGCGGCACCGAGCGACGCGACGACCGCATCGACGTCCGCGTTCAGATCGGCGCGAGCACCGCGCGTTGGGAACTCGCCACGGACATGGGAGCGCTGGACGTCACGGGTCCGCCGAACACCGAGCGCGAGTTGCGCATCACACTCGCGGGCGGCGCGCGCTGGGTCACCACGTTCCGCCTCGACGGCGAGGGTCGCGCGCTGCTCGACGACTTGGCCGTCGGCGCGGCGACGCTGCATGCACCGGGGAATGACGCGATCCTCGACTCGACGACGATCGCGGCGGGAGTCCGCGCCGTCACCGTGCCATGAGTCCGTTGTGGCCCGACGTCGCGCCGCGGCTTAGTCTCCGCGCGCATGACCTCGACCTTCCGGTTCCGCGTCCACGGTGAACGCCTCGCCATCGCGCGGCTCGAGCGCGCGGCGGACATCCCGACGTGGGCGCGTGGCGGTTTCGTCACGATCTCGCGCACGGTCGACGAGCTGTCGATCACCTGCGCGCAAGCCGGCGTCCCGCGCGACGTGCGGCACGAGCGCGACAAGATCGCGCTGGGCATCGCCGGCACGATCCCGATGACGACGATCGGCGTCTTGGCGAGCCTGTGCGGCGCGCTGACCGCGGCGCAGGTCCCCGTCTTCGCCATCTCGACGTATGACACGGACTGGCTGCTCGTGTCGGCCGATCGCTTCGATGCAGCGCGCGCGGCACTCGCCGACCTCGGGCACGCGGTCGAAGGCGATCTGCCCAGCGTGTGAGCCTCGATCGACGGCGCACCGCAAGTCTCCGCGCCGACGACCCTTCTGCGCGAGCGCCGCATCGGCCACAATGCGCGGTCCTGTGAGCGCGCTCGACACCTTTGGACGACCCGTGCGCAACCTGCGGTTGTCCGTCACGGACCGCTGCAATCTGCGCTGCGCGTACTGCATGCCCGAGGAGGAGTACCGCTGGCTGCCGCGCGCGGACATCCTGTCGTTCGAGGAGATCAGCACGCTCGTCGACGCGTTCACCGACGTCGGCGTCGAGCGCGTGCGACTCACCGGCGGCGAGCCGCTGTTACGTCGCGATCTGGCGCAGCTCGTCGCGTTGCTCGCGGCGAAGGCCGCGTTGCGCGACATCGCGCTGACGACGAACGGGATCCTCTTGGCCGATCACGCGCGCGATCTGCGCGACGCGGGTCTGCATCGGATCACGGTGAGCCTCGACACGTTGCGCCCCGCGACGTTCCGAACGCTCGTGCGGCGCGACGGACTCGATCAGGTTCTCGAGGGCATCCGCGCCGCGCGCGACGCCGGGTTCCGTCGCATCAAGATCGACACGGTGCTTCTGCGCGGCACGAACGACGACGAGATCGTGCCGCTCTACGAGTACGCGCGCTCCGTCGACGCCGAGCTGCGCTTCATCGAGTACATGGACGTCGGCGGCGCGACGCGTTGGTCGATGGATCAGGTCGTGACGCGCGCGCAGGTGCTCGAGGCGCTGCGCGCGCAGTACGGCACGCCGGTTCCGATCCACGACGACGGCAGCGCGCCGGCCGAACGGTTCCTCCTCCCCGACGGCACGACGTTCGGGATCATCGCCTCGACGACGCAGCCGTTCTGTCGCTCGTGCGATCGCAGTCGACTGACCGCGGACGGGCGTTGGCTGACGTGCCTCTACGCGACGAACGGGCACGATCTGCGCGAGCCACTGCGCGCCGGCGCGTCGCGGGCCGAGCTCGCTGCGCGGATATCCGGGACGTGGATCGCGCGCACGGATCGCGGTGCCGAGGAACGGCTCGCAGCGCACGAGCGCGGTGCCTACGTGCAGATCGAGGACTTGCGCGCCGACCCGCATCTCGAGATGCACACGCGCGGCGGGTGACGGAGCTGCTCGTTCGACAATGTGCGCCGAATCGAACGGCCCGCGCAGCCTGGAGCGAGCGACGAGGTACTGGACTCGCGTTCGTCAAGACGATCCCACGGTGGTCACCCAGCGCGGACGCGTGGGTAGACTCCGCCGAGACCCTTCGATGAAGCACGCTCCCCTCACCGTTTTCGCGTTCCTCCTCGTCGGAACTCCCGTTCGCGCGCAGTACGTGCCCGAGCCGGAGCCGTGGGTCCAGGTGGATGTGCCCTTCGTCCGTGGAGGACACCGCATCGATTGGATCGACCTCATCCGCGTGAGCGACGACTCGTACGTCGCCTGCTATCAATTGATCGGCCACCGGCTCGCACGCATCGGGACCAACGTCGTGCGCTCGACCGACGCAGGACGCACTTGGCAGCGCGTGCAGAGTTTCACCGACGTCCAGGACGCCACTCTCGCGTGGGATGGAACGACGACGTGGCTCCTCGCTACGAAGCAAGGCCGTCCGGTGGTCCTGTGCGCCCTCGATGCGGCCGTGACGTCGTTCGGCGCGCCCGTCGGGATTCGCGGCAGTGACGGGCTCATCGCCACGGAATCTTCGATCGTCCATGCGGGCCGCGTGTGGCGCGTATTCCGTCGTAGCTTGATCCCGGCTTGCTCGGAGATGCGCGAGCAGGTCCTGGTCGCGAGCGCGGAACTCGGCGCCGATCTGCAAGACCCCGCGTCGTGGCGTTGGTCCGGTGAACTGCCGTCGAACTGCATCGGCGCCACCAGGTATGGCAGTCCGATGCGATTCGTGGGATGCGGCGATGACGCGCTGAACCTCACCATCGAGCGTACGGGAGAGTTCCAGTCGAAGGGGGTGCTCGAACTCTCGGACGACGCGTGGCGACTCAGCGTGGTGCGCGAACCGAAGCCGTGGAAACACTTGCCGGCCGGCGCGGATCGATTCCAGCGCAACGCCCCGAACGGCTACTTCTACGCGATGGACGTCGAATCGAGCGACGTCGGTACATCCGACCTCAAGAAAGCCAGCAACGTGCTGGCGCTCATGCGTTCGCACGATCTCGAGACTTGGCACAGTCCCGTTCTCCTCCACGACGCGGGCGAGGAGCCGATGGAGTTCGGCCATGGGACCGTTCGCGTGCTCGGCGATGACCTTGGTGTGCTGTTCCCATTCCGCACCGACCGGCGCAAGGACGTACACGCGGGGTCCACGGGACAGAGCACGCTCGCGTTCCTGCGCGTCCCGCAGTGCGCCGACCGCAAGACCTCGGATCCGCCGTTGTGGGGACCAGCACTCCCGCGTTGACGATGGCCGAGCTGTTCGACGTCGCGATCGTCGGCGCGGGCCCGGCGGGATCGTGCGCGGCGCTGCACCTCGCGCGCGGGGGAGCGCGCGTAGTCTTGCTCGAGAAGCAGCCACTTCCGCGGCCGAAAGTGTGCGGCGGCGGACTCGTCGCCCGCGCGCGCAAGCACTTGCCGGCAGGAGTCGAGCTGCCGATCGAGCGCGTCTGCCACACGGTCGAGATCCGTCACGGTGATCTGCGTTTCGCGGTGACCGAAGCGCTACCCGTCGTCGAACTCGCGATGCGCGCCGAACTCGACGCGCGACTCGCGGAAGCGGCGGCGCGCGCGGGATGCGATCTGCGCGACGCGTGCGAGGTCACGGGCCTCGATCGACGCGACGGCGAGATCGTGCTCGCCACGTCGAGCAGCGCAGCACGCGGAGCTGTCAGCGGCGCAGCGCGCGGAGCGGGGCGCGGCGACGTCCGCGCGCGCCACGTGATCGCCGCCGACGGCGTACACAGTCCGGTCGCACGACTCGCGGGTTGGTCCGAAGCGCTCGAGGCGATCCCCGCGATCGAAGCGGAAGTCGACGTCGCGCCCGCGACGCTCGGTGATCGCGCCGAGAACGCGGTGTTCGACTTCGGCGATGCGCCGTCGGGCTACGCATGGACCTTCCCGAAGCGCGCGCACCTCTCGGCCGGCGTGCTGACGACCGAGCGCGGCCGCGGCGGCTTGCGCGCGGACCTCGATCGCTACCTCGCGCGCCTCGGGCTCGATCGGCACGCTTGCGAAGCGCGCGGCTGGCTGATCCCGACGCGACCACGTGGCGGCGGTTTCGCTCGGGAAAACGTGCTCCTCGTCGGCGACGCGGCCGGCCTCGCGGATCCCGTGACGGCCGAAGGGATCTCGCTCGCCCTGTGGAGCGGACGGCTCGCGGCGGAGAGCGTCCTCGCAGGCGGAACGAGTGCGTCGCAAGCCTACGAGCGTGCGTTGGCGCGCGAGATCCTGCCCGAGTTGCGCGTCGCACGCGCGCTCGCCCATGTGCTCTATCGACGTCCGCGGATCACGCGCGCTTTGTTCGAGCGGGCCGGAGCTCCGCTCGCTCGCGCGATGGCCGACATCGTCGCGGGTCGCACGAGCTATCGCGCACTCGTGAGTAGTCCGTCGAACTGGCTGCGGCTCACGCTGTCCAAGCGCGCGACGGCGGGAGCGTGATCGTCAGCGCGCCACGCGCTCGGCACCAGACAACGTCGCACGCGAGCGCGATCGACGTGACGAGGGCCGGTGGGCGCATGGACATTCTCTACCCCCGATACTCGGAACTCGGCAGACTCTCGCGCATGTCTGCAATCGATCGTTGGCGCGAAGAAGTCCAGTCCGCCTGGATCTATCGCGCGATCGCCGTGGACGAGAACGATGCGCGTCGCGCGAAGCTCTTTCGCGATCTGGCGACGAAAGCCGACGAGCAGGCCGCGATCCTGCTCGGCGACGTGAAGCGCGAACAGCGGGAAGACCCCACGTTCGTGCCGTCCGCGCGAGCGAAGGTCGCCGTCGCTCTGACGCGTCGGTTCGGCGTCGAGCGGACGCGCGGCATCCTCTCCGCGTTGAAAGTACGCGGCCTCTCCGCGAGTCAGCCCATGCCGCTCGCGCAGGGACACGTCATGCCGTCGTCGCGCGATGAGGTCGGCGCGCGACACCGGCGCGCGGGTTCCGGCGGCACGTTGCGCGCGGCCGTGTTCGGCGTGAACGACGGGCTCGTCTCGAACACGAGCCTCATCCTCGGATTGGCGGGCGCGAGTGCTGAGCCGCGCATGGTGCTCGTCGCAGGCGTCGCGGGTTTGCTCGCCGGCGCGTTCAGCATGGCATCGGGTGAGTGGGTGTCCGTGCGTTCGCAGCGCGAACTGTTCGAGTACCAGATCGGCGAGGAGCGTGAAGAGCTCGAACGCTATCCCGACGAGGAGGCCGAGGAGCTCGCGCTGATCTACGAGGCGCGCGGCGTGCCGATCGAGGACGCGCGGGCGATGACGCGCATCCTGGTCCGCGATCCGAAGCGCGCGCTCGACACGTTGGCACGCGAGGAGTTGGGGTTGAACCCGGACGACCTCGGCTCGCCCACGGGCGCGGCGCTCGCGTCGTTCACGGCGTTTGCGATCGGCGCGGTCGTGCCGCTCGTCCCGTTCGCGTTCGCGCTCGGCAGTGATCGGCTGCAGATCTCGTGCGCGCTCGCGGGAGTCGCTCTCTTCGGCGTGGGCGCCGCGATCAGCCTGTTTTCGGGCCGAAACGCGTGGTTCGGAGGCGTGCGCATGCTCGCGATCGGCGCCGCGGCCGGAGCCGCGACGTGGGGCATCGGTCGACTGTTCGGGGCGGTGATCGCGTGATCGCGGCCGTGCGGAGCCGAGCGGATCGGCAATCCAGTTAGGATCGGGCGAGGACCCCGAACCGTGCGCGCGATCTTCCTCCTCGTTCTCGCGCTCGTCGCCGCACTCCTGATCTGGTTCCTCGGCATCCGAGCGGATGCGCCCGACGCGCTCGCGCCCTCGACGGGTGTCGAGACCGAGTCGCGCGGTGGTGTACTCTTGCACGCGGACAGCGGCGTCGTCGCGCCCCCCTCGAGCGCCGATCGCGTCGTGCAAGTGGTCGAAACCGAGGACGTCGCGAACGTCGCGGCCAAGCCGACGCTCATCCTCGTGCGCGTCACGGCTGTGGAAACGGGCGATCCCGTCGAGCACGTCCGCGTCAATGCGTGGGGCGTGGAGACCTTGCTCGTGCTCGGCTCGCAAGCGCTCGAGACCGACGAAGAGGGCTTCGTCGAGATGGAGGTCTCACCGGGCTTCGCTCTGCTCGTGAACGCGCAGGGTGACGGACGCACCATCGGGAATGCCCAGGTTCGCATCGATGCGCTGCAGCCGGGTGAACGTCGCCAGATCGCGCTCAGCGTCGCGACTCGCCCCGATCGAGTCGTACACGGCATCGTGCTGAGGCGAGACACGCGCGAGGCGATACCCGGTGTCGTCGTCGAGGCCGAATCGATCCTCCTCTCCGACGGTGGGCCACGCGTCGTGACCGGGAACGACGGGGCCTTCCAAATGGAATTGCTCTCGTTCGTGACCGCCGCGTTGCGCTTCGATCATCCCGAGTTCGGAACCGCGCTGTCCCCGGTGCGCGCGAATCACGATCGGCCCGAAGACAGCATCGAGATCCTGCTCGATCGCGCGGCCTCGATCCGAGTGATCGTCGCGACGACGCAGAGCCAAGGCATTTCGTCGTGGATCCTCTTCGCGAACACACAGGCCGCGGAGGTCGTGCAGCCGAGCGATGCCTGGGACACGCGGGCGACGCCGCTCGAGTGGTCCGCATCGGTCGCCACCCGACTCGAAGGATTACCCGCGAAGGCGCAGTTGTTCGTGGAGATCCGAGACGGCACGCGCGTGGCGTGGCGTTCCATGGAGCCGATCGTGCTCACTCCCGGCGAGGATCGCGTCATCGAATGCTCCGTCGGGTCAGGGCAGCTCGAGGGCGTCGTGCGCGACTCGGAGGGGAACCCAGCGCGCGGCATAAAGATCGCGATCCGGATCGCGTCGCTCGAAGGCCAGCGTCGGATCCTGGACGCAGAGACGTTCGACGTGACGACGACGAGCTTGGACGACGGCTCCTACCGTTTCGAAAGCGTGCCGCTCGGATCGTGGTTCGTGTTTCCCGCCCACGACTCGTGGGCGAGTCCGCATTCGAACCGCACTTCGGTGCGCCTCGCCGAGCGGATCGAGATCCAGCGCGACGGAGAGCGCGTGGTGCACGACATCGTGCTCATCCCCGGACTCTGGATCGCCGGCCGAGTCGTCGACGCGAACGGCAACGGGATCGAGGGCGCGACAGTTCACGGTCGTCACGAGTCGATCCTCGGCACGGTACAGACTCGAACGTTACTCGGCGGCGCGTTCTGGCTCGCGCAACTCGCTCCGGGTACGTGGACGCTCTCGGCGTCCGCGCCGCGCCTGTCGCCCGTGATCGATGCGCGATTCCCGGCCGGCACTCTCGACGTCATGTTGACGCTCGGTGCGGACACGCGCGTGGTGGTCGAGGTCCGCGACGAACTCGACGCACCGATTCACGGCGCGACCGTGAACATCCACGCGTCCGACGGGAAGGGGTCCGCTTACAGCTACACGACGGACGCGAGCGGCACGGTGATCCACGCGGATTTCGTCACAACGGCCGTCCACGTGGTGGCGACGACGAGCGATGGCCGCTTCGCTGCGCTGCGCGATCTCGCCGTCGTTCCCGGACGCGACGCGCGCGCCACGCTTCGTGTCGAGCGCGGTGGTCGGGCCCGACTCCGGTTCGACGGGCCGGGCACGTCCGCGCTGGTTCTAGCCCTCGATCGCGGTGTCTGCATGTACATCGGGACGGTCGTGAACGGTCGCGAAATCGACATCACGGGCCCGATCGGTGAGGTCGACCTGCAACTCCACGTCAACGGCAAGCGACACGATCGGGCGATCAGGCTGGAGCGCGAACCGCAGAGCACGGTTGTATTCGATAGCGGCTGGAAATAGGCCGAAACGGACTTGGTCGGGAAGTCGGGAGCCTCACGTCCTGGCAGCTGGAGAGTCGCGAGCACACGTCCGGACTCGGTCCAGATCGGGAACTCACCACCTCACCGTGGATGATCGCACGCACTCACGCCATCCTTTCGTGGATGCCCATGTCGGCCGAGATGCTCGCGCGAGACCTGCTCGATGCTCGGCAGCGATTGCTGTCGCTCGTCGAGGATCTCGCGGACGAGCAGCTCCTGGTCCCGCAGCAGAGGACCGTGAATCCGATTTTGTGGGAGATCGGGCACGTCGCATGGTTCCAAGAGCTTTGGTGCGTGCGTGAACGCGCGCAGGCTGCATCGCTGCGGCACGATGCAGACGAGCTCTACGACTCCGCGGCGGTCCTACACGACACACGCTGGAGTCTCCGACTGCCGGAGCGTTCGGCGACGCTCGACTACATGACGCGTGTACTCGACGCGTCGGTCACGATTCAGCGCGCGTCCGACGGCGATCCGCGAGCCGCGTACCTCACGCGGCTCGCCACGTTGCACGAGGACATGCACGGCGAGGCGCTCGTCTACACGCGTCGAACGCTCGGTTATGCGCCGCCGCGCGTCGCCGGTACGGGCATTCCCGGACGCGGATCGCTCGCGGGTGATGCAGCGATTCCAGGTGGGCTGTTCCGCCTCGGTACCGAGCCCGGATCCGAGTTCACGTTCGACAACGAGATGTGGGCGCACGAACTGAGCGTCGAACCGTTCCGCATCGCGCGCGCGGCGACGACGCAGGCCGAGTTCGCGCGCTTCGTCGATGACGGAGGATACGAGCGCGACGACTTGTGGTCGGAGGCCGGCCGTGCGTGGAAACGCGCCAGCAAAGCTCGTCAGCCTCTGCATTGGCGCCGCGAGGGCGGACTCTGGATGCGCCGTCACTACGATCGCCACGTCGAACTCGAGCCCGACGTCGCTGTGTTGCACGTCAACGCGTTCGAGGCCGACGCGTACTGTGCCTGGGCCGGGCGCCGATTGCCGACCGAGCTCGAGTGGGAAGTCGCCGCGTGCGGCATCCCCGACGTGAACGGCCGGATTTCGGCCGAGAAACGTGCGTTTCCGTGGGGCGACGAAGCGCCGACACCCGATCGTGCTCACCTCGATCTCCGCGCGAACGAACCTTGTGATGTAGGCGCTTACCCCTCCGGTGACAGCGCTTTCGGATGCAGACAGATGCTCGGCAACGTGTGGGAATGGTGCGCGGACGAGTTCCGGCCGTACCCCGGGTTCGCCGCCGGGCCGTATCGCGAATACAGCGAGCCGTGGTTCAGCGGACACCGCGTACTGCGCGGCGGTTCCTTCGCCACGCGATCACGGCTCGCGTCCCCGACGTACCGCAACTTCTACACGCCTGATCGACGCGACGTGCTCGCGGGATTCCGAACCTGCGTGAGGCACGCGTGATCGACGTCCTGTGCCTCTACCCCGGCCCGGCGACGTTTCGGCAGAAGCAGGTCACGGCGCACCGAGCGCTGCTCGAATCACTCGGCGTGCGCTTGTTGCTCGCGGACGACTTCGACGACCCTGGCGATCGTGCGTGCTTCGCGGACGTGTTCCTCCTCCCCGCGCCGTCCGAACTCGAGGCGGGGAAACGTGCTCTCGATCGCGCGCTCCGCGGCCGCACGATCCATGGAGTACTGGCGCAGTCCGAATCGGGCTTGTGCCTCGGATCGCTGATCGCCGCCGAGCGTGGATTGCCGTGCATTTCGCCGGCAGCGACGCTGGGCGTGACCAGCAAGTACGTCACGCGCACGCGACTCGCGGCAGCGCGCGTCGGCCAGCCCGCGTTCGAGCTCGTGCGCACGTCGGCCGACGTGCGACGCTTCGCCGCGTCGCACGGATACCCGGTCGTGTTGAAGGCCGTCGCATCCGCTCTCGCGCGGCTCGTGACGCTCGTGCGTGACGACACGGAGGTCGAAGCCGCGGTGATGCGCGTGCGTGCCGGCCTCGCCGAATCACCCGACGTACTCCGCTTGGTGGGATTCGCGCGCGTGTCCGGCCTCGATCTCGGCCACGACCCGTTCGACTCGTTCCTCGTCGAGTCCTTTGCGCGCGGCGCTGCGCTCGAAACGGACGGCGTCGTGGCGAAGGACGTGATCGGCACGTTCGGCGTGACCGAGCAGATCATGACGAGGGCGCCGCTCTTCTTCTTCGAGGGCTACCTCTTACCCGCCGACCTGCCCGAAGCCGATCTTTTGCGCGTCGAGGCCGCGTCCGACGCGGCGCTACGCGCTCTCGACGTGCGTGATACGGGCTTCTCGATCGAGATGCGCTTCGATGGGGCGCGCACTTCGATCCTCGAGGTCAACGGGCGCCTCGGCTGGGACGGGGGCTTCGGAGATCTCTTCGCGTGCGTCACCGGCATCCAACCCGTGCTGCAGACGTTGCAGATCGCGCTCGGTCAGCCGGTCGTCGTCGAGCGGCGCGCGCACGTCCACGCCGCCGTCGCGTACTCGGCCTGCTACGAAGATCGCGTGGTCACTTCGATTCCCGACCCCGAGGCCATCGCGCGCGTCGAGCGCGAACTCGACGTCCAGGCCGGGACTTGTGTGTGGCCGGGCGATCGGATGGTCGCGCCGCCGAATCCCGATGCGACGCCGCATCTCGCCTGGGCTTTGGCGCGCCACGCGACTTCGAGTCGCGCAGCGTTCGAACTCGCGCGCCGGGCACTCGAGAGCTTGCCGGTCGGTCTCGCGCGAGGCTGAGGAACGTTTCGCTCGGGTCAGCGCGGGAGGACTGCGAAGACTGAGGGGGGTCGTGACTCGCAAGGGAGAACGCTTCGGCGATTTCTACAAAGCGCTGAACGCTCGCACGCAGATCTGCCGCGGACACGACGTCTTGTGCAGCCCGCGTGCGCTGCGCGAGTAGCGGATCGCTGCTTGCTTGCGAGCCTCGGGTCGGCCGCCTCGACCGAGTTCGGCGTAGTTCGAGCGCGGTCAGCGCTGTTCACATTTCGTGCTGAATCGTGAACGATCCGTTCGGAGCAGCACGGTGAAGCGGCGCGGCGGGATTCCTCGTTCAACCATGGTGAATCCCCCCCCGCGCGGAAGCGTCGATCCGGTCGTCGCCTCCGTCGGCTCCAGGAGTTCGATCCGAGCGCAGTTGAGTACGTGGCTGCGCCCGCTCTCGCGCCCGTTCATGGACGCGGCTTCACGAAGGCGACTCCGCGCCTACGTCGGGTCAGGTCCAAGAGATCAGCCCATCCGCGCCGAGCTGCTCGGAGTCGAACGGCTCGAGCAGCTCGCAGCCGAGATCGCGATGCGCGATCGCGTCCACACACGACGCCGAAAAACTGCGCCGTTGCTCGACCGCCTCGACGACAACGAGGACGTCCTGCGCGAAGCGCGCGCGATCATCGCCAAGGCAATCCGCGAAGAGCGCGCGATCTCACCCGCTGCCGAGTGGCTCGTCGACAATTTCTACGTCATCGACGACCAACTTCGGGACATTCGCGACCACCTTCCACCTGCGTTCTACCGCCAGCTCCCCATCCTCGACGGCGGTCCTTTCGACGGTTTCCCGCGCATCTTCGGATTGGCATGGGCGTTCCTCGAGCACAGCGACAGCAGCGTCGACAGCGAGAGCCTCATACGCTTCGTCCGCGCGTACCAGCGAGTCCGACCGCTCCGGATGGGCGAGCTGTGGGCTCTACCGATCTCTTTGAGGCTCATCCTCGTCGAGAACATGCGCCGACTGACGGAGCAGATCGTGTTGCGACGCGCGGCGCGCGAGACGGCGGACGAACTCGCCGACGCACTCCTCGGCTTGAGCGGTTCGAAGGAGTCGGCCGAATCCACACTCTTGGCGCTCGATGCCGGTGTGCTTGCGCCCGAGTTCGCCGTGCAACTGATCCAGCGCTTGCGCGGGCACGATCCCGTGAGGACACCGAGCGTCGTCTGGCTCGCGGATCGCGTGACACGACAAGGCAACACCCCCGAGGAGCTGGTCAACCTCGAGCACCTGCGCCAAGTCGCGACGCACGTCACCGTCCGCAACGTGGTCACGAGCATGCGGCTCATGTCGAGCGCGGATTGGACCGTCTTCTTCGAAGCCGTGAGTCTCGTCGAAGCCGAGCTACGCACCGGGACGCGCGTCGCCGAGATGGACTTCCCGACGCGCGACCGGTATCGGCACGCGGTCGAAGACCTTGCGCGCGGATCCGGCCTCGACGAGATCGAAGTCGCGCGCCGTGCGGTCGTGCGTGCGCACTCGAGTGCCTCGGCGATCGACGCGAAGGACCTCGTGGCGAAAGAGCGCGCAGCGGATCCGGGCCACGTCCTCTTCGGCGCAGCGCGCGGTGCTTTCGAAGCGGAGATCGCCTATCGCGCACCGTGGGCACTGCGCCACGGGCGCGCGTATCTCGCCGCCGGGACCCAGGGGTACTTCGCCGCGCTCTACGCGATGACCGCGGTCTTGATCGGCGTGCCTGTCTACGTGGGCATAGTCAGCGGTACTTCGTGGATCACGGTCGCCCTGATCGCCGTGCCGGCTGCCGTCGTGGCCTTGGGCTTCGCGGTCACGATCGTGAACCACCACGTCCTCGCGGTGATCGCGCCGCGACGGCTGCCGCGGCTCGCGCTCCGCGAGGGCGTTCCCACGGAGCTGCGGACCATCGTCGTGGTGCCCACATTGCTGGTGAAGGCACAGCAGATCGTCGAGCAAGTGGCGCGGCTCGAGGTGCACTTCCTCTCGAACCGGGACGGCGATGTGCGCTTCGCACTCCTCAGCGACGACCTCGATGCCGATCGAGAATGGCGTCCGGAGGATCAGGCTCTCTTCGCACTGGGGCTCGAGGCGATCGAGCGTTTGAATCATCTGCACGGCCCCGCGCCCGACGGCTCGGCGCGTTTCCTGATCTTCCACAGGCGCCGCGTGTGGAGCGTGGGTGAAGGCAAGTGGATGGGATGGGAGCGCAAGCGCGGCAAGCTGCGCGAGTTCAATCGGTTGTTGCGCGGTGCGACGGATACCACGTTCATCTCCCGGACCGATGCGGCAGCTCGTGTGCCGGATGGAGTGCGGTACGTCATCACGCTCGATGCCGACACACGTCTGCCGATCGGCGCCGTGCGACGTCTCGTGGGGACGCTCGCGCACCCGCTCAATCGCGCGGGCTTCCACGCCGCGACGCGACGCGTCGTCGAGGGCTACGGCGTCCTCCAACCGCGCATCACGGCGACGATGCCCGAAAACGGTGATGGCACGCCGTTCGAGCGCCTTTTCTCGGGGGCGCAAGGTCTCGATCCGTACACCTTCGCCGTGTCGGACGTATATCAGGACCTGCTCGGCGCGGGGATCTTCACGGGTAAGGGCATCTACGACGTCGATGCGTTCGAGCGCGCGGTGGACGGACGCGAACCCGAGAATTCTCTGCTGAGCCACGACCTGTTCGAGGGGCTCTTCGCACGCGCCGGCCTCGTCTCCGACATCGAGCTCTTCGAGCAGTACCCGTCGCACTACCTCACGGCGGCGGCGCGAACCGAACGGTGGACACGCGGCGATTGGCAACTGCTGCCGTGGTTGCGCCGATTCATCTTCGACCGAGCGTTCGGGCGGGTTCGGAACCCGATACGTGCCATCGGATACTTCCAGATCCTGGACAACCTGCGGCGCAGTCTCGTTCCGCCGGCTGCGTTGACCGTGCTCGTCGCGTCGTGGTGTTTGCCGGAACAAACGGTCTGGATGTGGGGATCGTGGGTCTTCTTGATGTGGTTCGCACCGACGGTGCTGCCACTCCTCACGATGCCGTTCCCGAGCAAGCGCGGAGTGCACTGGCCGGCGTACTTGCGGCGCACCAGGGACGAGGTCGTACTCGGACTCTCGCAGGCGCTGCTCGGCCTCGCTTTCCTCGCGCACCAAGCGTGGCTCATGTCACAGGCGATCGTGCGCACGATCGTCCGACTCAAGACGCGCAAACACCTCCTCCAATGGGTGAGCGCGGCTCAAGTGAGTTCCAGCTCGAACCTCGACCAGAGGAGCTTCGTACGCTCAATGGCCCCGGCGATGGCCATCGGAGCCGCGGCGATCGCGATCACCGCGATACTCCGACCGGAGAACCTTCCGGGGGTCGTGCCGCTCGCGTTCGCGTGGATCGCGTCGCCGTGGTGCGCGCGCTGGATCAGCACACCGTCCGCTCCAAGCGTGAGCGCCATCGCGACCGCGGCCGATCGGGCGTTCCTGCGAACGACGGCTCGACGCACCTGGCGCTATTTCGAAACCACGGTAGGGCCCGACGATCACTTCCTGCCACCGGACAATCTCCAAGAGGATCCGCGGACAGTTCTCGCGCGGCGCACTTCGCCCACGAACGTCGGGCTGTACCTCCTGTCCACGGTCAGCGCGCGTGACTTGGGCTGGATCGGAACGGCCGACATGGTCGATCGGATCGCGGCGACGCTACGGACCCTCGCCGGTCTCGAGCGGCATCGCGGGCATTTCCTGAATTGGTACGGGACCGCGGACGCGCAGCCCCTCGCCCCGAAGTACGTCTCCACGGTCGACAGTGGAAACCTCGCTGCGGCCTTGCTCGCGATGCGCGAGACGTGCCTCGCCGACGACACGGACACAGGACAGGACGTACGCGCGCTGGCCGGGCTGGGTGATGCGCTGTCACTGGCACGCGAGCACCAACCGCGTGCGGCGCGAGAGAGCAGTCACGGCAGTGCCACGCTCGGTGAACTCGAACGCGCGTTGTCGGAACTCGAAGTTTTGTGCGCGCATCCACGCGCTTCCTGGCCCGACACGCTGCGCGAGATCGAGCGCCGCAGCGGTGCGCTTCACGACGTGGCTCGAGTCGTGACTCTGGAGTATCCGAACGACGACTCCGAGCCATTCCTGATTTGGATCCGCGCTATTCACGCTAGTGCCATCAGTCACTTGCGCGACCTCGATGCACGCGGTGACGGGCTCAGCGCGCGGCCACCGGCTCTCCTTCGAATCGCGGAAGACGCTCGCGCGCTCGTCGATGCGATGGACTTCCAATTCCTCTACGAGCAGAAGTCGAAGCTGTTCTCGATCGGATTCTCGGTCGACGAAGGTCGCCTCGACCTCGGGCGATACGACCTGCTCGCGTCCGAAGCGCGCATCGCGAGCCTGCTGTCGATCGGGCGCGGTCAAGTGCCCGTCGAGCACTGGTTCCGCCTCGGACGACCGCTCGTGCCCCTTGCGAAGGGCAGCGCACTCGTGTCGTGGTCGGGATCGATGTTCGAGTACTCGATGCCCAACTTGGTGCTCCGCGAACCCGCTCCGAGTCTGCTCGCGCAGACGGGTCGCCTCGTCGTCCTGGAGCAGATTCGCTACGCGGCGGAGCGCGGCGTCCCGTGGGGCATCTCGGAGTCGGCCTTCGGTGCACGCGATGTCGATCAGACCTACCAATACCGGGCATTCGGTGTTGCTGGACTCGGCTTGAAGCGCGGTCTCGCCGAGGATGTCGTCGTCGCGCCCTATGCGACTGCGCTCGCAGCGATGATCGAGCCCACCGCGGCGGTTCGCAACTTCGAGCACCTGATCGCACACGGAGCTCGCGGGGTGCTCGGTTTCTACGACGCGGTCGATTACACGCGCGCGCGCCTGCCAGCCAAGACTTCACGGGTCGTCGTGCGCACCTACATGGCGCATCACCAAGGCATGACGATCGTTGCGATCGCCAACGTGATCACCGGCGGGATTTTGCAGACGCGGTTCCAGAACGATCCTTGGGTGCGGGCAGCCGAACTGCTGTTGCAGGAGCGTACACCGCACGGCCAAGCAGTCACCCGATCGGAGGCCGACGAGCTGGACACCGGCCTGCACGTGCGCGATTTCGTGTTGCCGTCGCTGCGCCACTTCACATCTCCGCACGATCCGACTCCGCGTACGCACCTGCTCTCGAACGGGCGCTACTCGGTCATGCTGACGGCAGCGGGGTCGGGATACAGCCGGTGGAGCTCGCTCGCGGTCTCGCGCTGGCGCGAAGATCCGACGCGCGACGCGTGGGGCAGCTACATCTTCATCGAAGACGTCGAGCGACGACTCGTCTGGTCGGCCGGATACCAACCGAGTTGCGTCGAGCCCGATGCTTACGAGGTCGCGTACTACGAAGACCGCGTCGAGATCCACCGCAACGATCACGGCATCAAGACGGTCCTCGAGGTCGTCGTGTCGACCGAGGACGACGCCGAGGTCCGATCGGTAACGTTGCACAACACGGGCTCGGACACGCGCGAGATCGAGCTGACGTCCTACACCGAGATCGTGCTCGCACCGCCGGCATCCGACGACGCGCACCCGGCCTTTTCCAAGCTCTTCGTCGAGACCGAGTTCGTGCCGGGCGTCGACGCACTCCTCGCGAGCCGGCGCCCGCGTTCAGCGGAAGAACCCAGGGTTTGGGCCGCGCACGTGATGGGGCTCGACGAAGCACCGAGTGGCGACCTCCAGTACGAGACCGACCGCGCGCGCTTCCTCGGCCGCGGTCGTAGTCCGCGCACTGCACGCGCCGTCCACGACGGACGACCGCTGACGGGAACGACAGGGTCCGTGCTCGATCCGATCTTCAGTTTGCGACGCAGTCTCCGAGTTCCACCGGGGGGCACGGTGCGCGCGACCTTTTCGACGCTCGTGGCGCCCACGCGCGAACGCGCGCTCGAGATGGCCGACCGCTACCGCCGCGCGACGATCTTCGAACGGACGGCGAACTTGGCCTGGGGGCAGGCTCAAGTGCAGTTGCGTCACCTAGGGATCGATGCGGAGGAAGCGCATCTCTTCCAGCGGCTCGCGACGCGCATCCTCTACTCGGACTCGAGCCTGCGTGCGCCGCAGGAAGTGCTCCGCGAGAACCGCGGTGGACGTTCCACGTTGTGGTCTCACCGCATCTCGGGCGACTTCCCCATCGTGCTGGCGCGCGTCGATCACACCGAGGACATCGAACTCGTTCGTCAACTCTTGCGTGCTCACGAATACTGGCGCATGAAGGGACTCGTCGTCGACGTCGTGATCGTCAACGAAGAGGCTTACGGCTACGTGGCGGAACTGCAGGCGAAGCTGGAGTCGCTCGTGCGCGCGAGCGCGAGCCCTGCCAGGTCGAGCGGACACGTCCAGGGCAGCGGAGTGTTCTTGCTGCGCGGCGAGGGCCTCTCGGCAGTCGACATCGGCGTGCTGCAGTCCGTCGCGCGCATCGTGCTGCTTCCGCGGCACGGAACGCTTTCGGAGCAAGTCGTGCGTTTCCTACGAGCATTGCCCGTCGCCGCGCCAGCATTGCCGCCCGCACCGCGCCTCTCGACCGACGACGCATCGGTCAACGTCCCCCACCCCGAGTACTTCAACGGCTTGGGAGGCTTCGTGGAAGGAGGCCGCGAGTACGTCGTCGTCTTGCGCGAGGGCCAATCGACGCCGGCACCGTGGATCAACGTCGTCGCGCAACCTGGATTCGGGTTCCAAGTCTCGGAATCGGGCTCGGGATACACGTGGTCCGAGAACAGTCGCGAGAACCAGCTCACGCCGTGGTCGAACGATCCGGTGAGCGACACCCCGAGTGAAGCGTTCTACGTGCGCGACGAGGTCACGGGCGAGGTGTGGACTCCGACCGCGCTCCCGATCCGCGAAGCGACGCCGTATGTCGCGACACACGGCCAAGGCTACAGCCGATTCCAGCACGCGAGTCACGAGATCGCACTCGATCTCGTGCAGTTCGTGCCACTCGTCGATCCCGTCAAGGTCTCGAGCCTGACTCTGACGAACACGTCGAAGAGGCGGCGAGTCCTCTCGATCACCGCCTACACGGAATGGTTGCTCGGTGTCGGTCGCGCGAACAACTTGCCGCACGTGCTGACGACGATCGACGCCGATTCAGGCGCCATTTTCGCCACCAATCCTTGGAACGAGGAATGGGCGGGACGCGTCGCGTTCGCAGCCTGCACGCAGAGGCCCAGCTCGTGGACCGCGGATCGAGCAGAGTTCCTCGGACGCAACGGCACGCTCGAATGGCCGCGGGCACTGACGCCCGGAAAGTTGCTCTCGGGCAGGACTGGGGCAGGATTCGATCCGTGCGCCGTACTGCAGACGCGCATCGAACTCGCCCCAGGATCGAGCGTCCGCGTCACGTTCTTGCTCGGTCAGGCGGAGAACGCCGCGGCTGCACGCGCGCTGATCGCGCGGCAGAGCGCGCTGGATCCCGACGTCAGCCTGCGCGCCATCCGTGACGACTGGGACGCGATGCTCGGCGGAATGGTCGTCGCCACGCCCGAGCGCGCGTTCGATTTGCTCGTCAATCGCTGGCTGCTCTACCAGACGCTCGCATGCCGCCTGTGGGCTCGCGCCGCGTTCTATCAAGCCGGCGGAGCTTTCGGATTCCGCGACCAATTGCAGGACATCCTCGCTCTGTGCACAGCACGTCCGGATCTCGCGCACGCTCAGATCTTGCTCTGCGCCTCGCGTCAGTTCCGCGAGGGCGACGTACAGCATTGGTGGCACGAACCCACGGGCCGCGGAGTGCGCACGCGCATCACGGACGATCGTCTGTGGCTGCCTTACGTCGTGTCTCACTACATCGCAGTGACCGGGAACATCGCCGTGCTCGACGAGCACACGCCGTTCCTGGAGGGGCCGGCGATCCCCCACGACAAGCACGATTCGTACTACACGCCGAAGTCTTCCGTAGAGACCGCGAGCGTTTACGAGCACTGTGCGCGCGCACTCGACGCCAGCCTGGCGCTCGGGCCTCACGGGCTTCCGTTGATCGGCGGCGGCGATTGGAACGACGGAATGAATCGCGTCGGACTCGAAGGACGCGGCGAGAGCATCTGGCTCGGCTGGTTCTTGCATGCCGTGCTCGGCGACTTCGCGAGCGTCGCCCAAGCGCGCGGCGACGTCGAGCGAGCCGCTCGCTGGCTCACCGTGCGATCGGCAATCCTCGTCGCTCTCGAACGCGATGGATGGGACGGCGAGTGGTACCGCCGCGCGTACTTCGACGACGGGACGCCCATGGGATCCGCAGCGAATGCGGAATGCCGCATCGATTCGATCGCGCAGTCGTGGGCCGTGATCTCGGGTGCTGCACAGCCCGAGCGCGCCGAGCTGGCGATGGCCTCCGTCGACCGTCACCTCGTGCGTCGCGACGACGGGATCGTGCTCCTGCTCACCCCGCCGTTCGATCGCACCGCTGCCGATCCGGGGTACATCCAGGGCTATCTGCCTGGCGTGCGCGAGAACGGCGGCCAGTACACGCATGCAGCAGCGTGGGCCGTGATCGCGTTCGCGGAGCTCGGTCAAGGCGGACGGGCAGCGGATCTCTTCGCGCTCTTGAATCCGATTCTGCGTTCGAACACGCGCGCGAACATGCATCGCTACAAGGTCGAACCGTACGTGATGGCCGGCGACGTCTACTCGAAGCCACCGCACGTCGGCCGTGGTGGGTGGACGTGGTACACGGGTTCCTGCGGTTGGATGTACCGCGCCGCTACCGAGTGGATCTTGGGGATCCATGTCCGTGCCGATGGCTTGCACGTGGATCCGCGCATTCCGCGCGGATGGCCCAAGTTCGAGGTCACGCTTCGCCGCGAGTCCACCACCCACGTCATCACGGTCGTGAATCCCGATCAGGTGGAGGCCGGTGTCGTGCGCATCGAGCTCGACGGGACGAGCTTGCCGCTCGATGCCGCGATTCCGCTCGCCGCGGACGGCTCGACGCACGCGATCCGCGTGACCCTGGGTCGTCGCTGACTCTGCTCGAGCTTCGAGGCGCAGGAGGTAGGTCGATCTGTGGCTCGCCTCCGTACTGCAATCACAGTTCGTCGCGGAAAGGGAGCGTTGCCGCGCGCTCTTCGTGAAGTACGGGACGTCACAAGATCTGGATCGGCGCGTCAGGAAGTGCCATGAGCGTCGGGCCGGAGGACAAGCTCGATCCACGCGCGGCGGCGACATGGTGCGGTGTCGAAGTGACATTCTCGGCCCCACACTCCCGCCGAGGTCGGATCCTGGGCGAACACTCGCTCGAACCTCGGCGGCGCGCAGCGCAAGTTGGTCGCGGATCCGCACGAGGACCGCGAGATCGTGCGCGATCGGCCGGCGTCTGTAGGCGGGTTCGGGATCGAGCGCCCTCGGCGGATCCGCTGTCGTTCCCGCGCTTCCCCAGACCTGGATCGGGCCCACGGGCATTGAGGATCCGCGCGACCGTCTGCCATAGTCCGTCGCGTGGACGGTGATCAAGGCGAGCACGACGACGCCCGACCGAGCGGCACGCACAAGGCCGACCTCGCGCTCTTCGCGGTTTACTGCGTCTTCTACGCTGTTTTCATGGTGCTCGTCGCGTTCGCGCCGGATGTGCTCGCGATGCGCGTCCTCGGAGGAGTCAACCTGGCCGTGGCCTACGGCATGGGCTTGATCGTCGCAGCCGTCGCGATGGCGGGCATCGCCACGCTGATCCGCCGGCCGAAGGAGCACGAATGACGCACGCGACGAGCGGGATCGCGCTCATCGTCTTCGCACTGCTCGTGCTCGGCGTCCTCGGCCTCTCGTTCTGGCTCGGACGCAAGGCGAAGTCCGCGAGCGGCTACTTCGTTGCGCACGGACAAGTCGGATGGTTCGTGAACGGGATCGCGTTCGCGGGCGACTACCTCAGCGCTGCCAGTTTCCTCGGCATCTGCGGGATGATCGCCTTCCACGGGTACGACGGGTTCCTCTACTCGATCGGATACCTCGCAGGTTGGATCGTCGCGCTGTTCGTCATCGCCGAACCGATCCGGCGACTCGGGAAGTACACGTTCGCCGACGCGTTGAACGCGCGCTTCCAGAGCAAGGGCATCCAAGTCGCGGCCGCGATCTCGACGCTCGTCATCAGCGTCTTCTACTTGATCCCGCAGATGGTCGGCGCGGGGGTGCTCGTCCAGCCGTTGCTCGGACTCCCCCACTGGGTCGGCGTGCTGCTCGTCGGCGTCGTCGTGACGACGATCGTCGTCACCGCGGGCATGGTGTCGACGACATGGGTGCAATTCATCAAAGGCGCGCTGCTCGTCGTGTTCTGCACGGTGCTCGTCGGTCTCATTCTCCAGCGCGGACTCGTCGTCGACAGCGGACCCGCGCCGCGCCCGATCGCGAGGAGTGCGCTCGACTCCGCGCGCGCCGAGGGCGTGCGCTTCGGCACCGTCGCGTCCCTCCCCGGTGGTCAGCGTGAGACAGGACCTCTCGGGCCCATCGAGTACGTCGCGACGATCACGGACAGCGAGCTCGTCACGTGGAGGCGCGTGGATCGGCGTCCGCCCGAAGTTCCCGAGCCCGTCACGACCTACGAACCCGTCGTTCGTCGCGGCGAGGATTTGCTGCTGCCCGGCGCGAGCCCGACATTCCGCGGACTGCGCGGCGAAGACACTTCGAAGAAGCTCGACATCTTGTCGCTGATGCTCGCGTTGTTCTGCGGCACGGCGAGCTTGCCTCACATCCTGATCCGCTACTACACGGTCAAGGATGCCGCCGCGGCGAGGAAGAGCACGGTCGTCGGCATCGTGGCGATCGCCTGCTTCTACGTGCTCACGCTGTACCTCGGCCTGGGCGCGATGACGAGCGGCGCACTCGACCCGACGGACTCGAACATGTCGGCGCCGTTGCTCGCGCGCAGCTTCTCCGAGCCGCTTTTCGCCGTCATTTCCGCGATCGCGTTCACCACGGTGCTGGGCACGGTGAGCGGCCTCGTGCTCGCCGGCGCCGGAGCTGTCGCGCACGACCTGCTCGGCAACGTCCTCGGCATCGTGAAGGACGATGCGGCGAAGGTGAGGGTTGCGAAGTTCGCGACGGTCGGACTCGGCGCAGGCGCAATGGCGCTCGGAGTACTCTTCGCCGAGCTCAACGTGAGCTTCCTCGTCGGTTGGGCCTTCAACATCGCGGCCAGCGCGAACCTGCCCGCGCTCGTCATGCTGCTCTTCTGGCGCGGGACGACCCGCCAAGGGATCGTCGCCGCGATCCTGGTCGGACTCACGACTTCGCTGGGTTGGGTTCTGCTGTCGCCCGACGCGCTCGAGAAGGTCTACGGTTTCACCGCCGCAGAGGCCGCCGCGCGGACGATCGTGCCGTTCAGCCAGCCGGCGCTCGTGACCATTCCACTCGGGTTCGCGACGCTGATCGTCGTGTCGCTGATGACGCGCCGCGCGCGGGCCGATCGAGGCGGCGACGCGCTCGCGACGAAGCTCGCATGAACCGCAAGCGGATCCTCGCGCTCGGAATCGTCGTCACCGCGGCGGTCGTCGTCGTGATCCTCCTGATGCGTCCTGGCCCTCGATCCGAATCGATCGAGACAGCGCAGTCGCGCGCGAAGACGACCAGCACTTCGGACAGCACACTCGCGAGTCCCTTCGGCGCGGACGACGCGGCGCGCACGTCGATCCCCGCTCCCGCCACGTCCGTCGTGCCGGAGATCGCGGCGAAACCGGCGGGGCTGCGGGTGCGCTCCGCCGAAGGGCTCGCGTTGGAGTTCGTCGAGGTCGAGGACGAGCCCGGTCGCTGGCAACGCGTCGAACTCGTCGAAGGCGCTTGCGAACTCGACACGACGCGCCTGCCGTGCGGAATCCGCGGGCCCGGGCACGTCGTGGCCGTGGCGCGGCGCCTCGAGGACGAGGTCGTGCTCGAAGCCGACGCACTGCTCGTGCTCGAGGGCTCGAACCTGCGGGACTGCGTCGTCGCAATCGAGCCCTTCCCGTGGCTCGCGCATCTCGACACGAGCTATGCGGCCGCGCTGCGGGAAAGTTTCGCCCGCGTGCAGGTGCACGGATTCACGAGCAAAGACCGCTGGGCGATCGCGGTCTCGGGCGACGGACTCGGTGAATCGTTCGGACACGGACAGAAGCTCGAAGTCCACATCGACGACCACAACTACCGCCTGATCCAGGTGGAGTTCCAGGCCACACCCGGAGCACGCGGAAGTTGAACGGTTCCGTGCACGGCGGAGATCGCCACCGCGCCGCTCGAACTGAACATCTTGCGCCCGGACGGTGCGGCGCATGGCGAACTCGCCTGCTCGCTGCACGCCGTGGACACGAGCCGTGAGTCGCTCGTCGTGCTGCCGCAAGCCTTCGGACGCGTCGTGCTGCAACCCGGGCTGCGCTTCCAGCGCGAAGTGCGCGTCGCGGCGACCGAATCGATCTGCCGGGTCGATCGCGTGCCGCTCGGTGAGCGCGCCGCGGTCACAGTCCTCGACGCGGAATCACGCGCGTACGGCCGGCTCTTCTTCGTTCACGACGGCACGCCGCGGAGCATCACATTGCACGCGGGCTTCACGATCGGCGGTCGCATCGCCGTCCCATCCGGCTCGGCCCTCCCGACTCGGATGCGCATGTCGTTCGGCCGTCCGAGCGCGTCGCCGGGTCCCCTAGAGCAACTCGAGGCGTTCAGCAGCAGGCTACGCGACGTCGAGATCGGATCCGACGGCGCCTTCGAGGTCCGCGGGCCGCAGCGCATTCCCCTCTGGGCGGAGTTCAGCGCCGATCCGCCCGCCGTTCTTGCGCTCAGCATCGAAGCGACGGGATTCGACCGGCACGTGACACGCTGGCCGCTCGGTGAAGCGACGCGCGTCGACTGCGGAACGCTCGCGCTCGTCCCGTCGTACGCGCCGATCGTGCTCGCGAAGGGTCACGGATTCGGTGGCGAGGACCTCGCGTGGAAGGCGCTGCGCACCGGTCCGGGCGACGCGGGATGGGACGTTCGCTGCGGTCGTTGGGAGCCCGATGATTCGCTTTCGCTCGTCTTCGATGACGAGTGGCTCGCGCGGAACTACCCCGGTTCGGCCAAACCCGAGATCGCGGCCACCAACGCTCGCGAGGCACGCGTCAAGCTTCCGATCGCCGAATCCGTACCGGCGCTCGTGATCGACATCGACGGCGATTGGGGCCGAGCCTTCGTGCGCGGCACCGACGGCCGGTACGAGCGCGTCGAGGAGCGCGAGTACACGGTCGAGCTCACGGCGGAGCCCGCAGTCGATCGCGATGCGAACGTGACCGTGGGGTGGTCGTGGCGCGGCATTCCCCAACGGCTCCAGACCTTCGGTCCCGGCCGCGCCGGTCAGCGGAACCTGCTGCGCTTCACCGCGCCGCGCGACGGACTGCGTTTCTGGTGGTCGTCCGCGCCGCGTGTGGACGGCCGTGCGGTCGATTCCGAGTCGAAGTCCGTCGACCTCGTGTCGGGCTCGGCGACGATCGAGATCCCCTGACGACTAGGCGCGCTCGCGGGTGCGGCAGGAACTTCGGTCGGACTGCCGATTGCACAAATGACCCTAAACGAGCGCTTCGCGGCCCGCAGCCCCGCTCGTCAGCGGAACAGGCGCTGAGGATGCCGGCTCGAATCCGTCTTGGCACGTGCATTGCTTCCCGCTCAGAATGCCGCCCCTCCCTCATCTCGCCGCGCTCGCACTCTCTCTCCTCGCTAGTTGTGCCTCGACGACATCGCGAGCCGCGCTCTCGAGCGAAGCCCGGGTCCTCGACCTGCCCTTCCTCGAACAGGACGAGATGTACGCCTGCGGGTTGGTCTCGGTCCAAGTCCTCTGCTCGTACTGGAACGTCGACATCTCGCCAGCCGAGCGCGCCCGCCTCGCGCAGGTCGCGCAGGCCGAAGAAGGACTCTCCGGTGGCGAGCTCCGCGAGAGCCTCGACCGTCTGGGGTTCGAGACGTTCATGTTCCACGGCACGCTCGACCACGGCGCAACGGGACTTTTCCGTCACGTGGATGAGCGACGGCCGCCGCTCGTGATGCTCATGCCCGAAAAGGACACCCGCCACTACGTGTTGGTCATGGGCTACGACGAGCCCGAGCGAAACGTCTGCCTCCTCGATCCGGTGCGTGGTCGCGTGCTGGTGCCCTACGAAGTGTTCGAGAAGTCCTGGGCGAACTGCGAGCGGTTTACTTTGCTCGCCGTGCCTTACTCCGAATCTCATCCCGTTCCACAGAAAGAAGATCCATCATGATGTTCAAGACGACGTTCACGCCATTGCTCCTCGTTGTCGCACCTGTAGTAGGTGTGAGCTACTCGGTGTCCAATCCCGACGCGACGCTGACGGCGTTGCGCAGCATCGAGGCACCGTCGCTGAGCACGCTCCGCGCGGGCGCGCCGGTGAATCACACGCTCGGCGGTGAAACGCGCGACGAGCTGCGTCGAGCCGATCAGAGTGCGACGGGTCTCGCAGAGCTTCGCGCCGGCGAAATGACAGACCATGAGTGGCTGATCGTGGGCATCACCGTGCTCGCGGTGTTGATCCTCATCCTGATCCTCTGACGTTCTCGAAGTACCAGTACCGTGCGCGGTGCTGAGTTCCACCGCCCGGGGGGGCGTCGGGACTCGGTGCCGCGCACTTTTTTGAGGCTTCGAGAAGTCGTGTGGGCCGTCAGCAGCAGCGCGGGGTACTCGCCACCGAAGTTCGGCGCCGCGGAAAGTGTCCACCCTCGGTCGATCTCACGTCGCTTGCAGCGTCTGCGATCTCCGAAGTCCGTCCGGCGTAGTGGGCTGCACTGCGAACCGACGCTCGAGTCGAGAACCGGGCTGGACGGAGGAGGGACCGGCATCGGGCCGCCTACGCCCGCGAGCGTTCGAAGCGGCGGCGAAGTCTGGGGGAGTGTATCGAAGCTCAAGTGGGCGGCTCGAGGTCTCCGTGAGCAGAGCTCCGGGTGTTCCGCACATCCTTCCGGCCCGCGTTCGGCCGCGAGGCTGCGCGTGGAGCGGATGTGCGCGGAATCATCGGCGCGCCTGAACTGTGCGTGCGCACCGGACCTAGCGGCCTCGGTTGTGGAGTCCTCGGTCGCTCGCTCGAGACGAACGGGTGTCGACATGATTCCGTCGGTCTGACGGTGCGACGGCCGAGGTTGAGGGCCGAGTGCCGAGTGCCGAGGGCCGAGGGCCGAGTGCCGAGTGCCGAGGGCCGAGTGCCGAGGGCCGAGTGCCGAGTGCCGAGTGCCGAGGGCCGAGTGCTGAGTGCTGAGTGCGGAGTGCGGAGTGCTGAGTGCTGAGTGCGGAGTGCTGAGTGCGGAGTGCGGAGTGCTGAGTACGGAGTGCCGAGGGCGGAGCGGTGCTTGTCAACGATTCTGAGACACGGGACATGTGAGATCAGTGAGCTCCAGCGACGACGGCCTCGGTGGCTGGCGCAGGCGGGTTGATCCACGCCGGCTGCGGCCTGCGTTGCGGGGCCGGG